>Ga0308156_1002091_pt1 | contig 19129 bp, 14 predicted proteins | sample PhyAR2_FD_201041 | JGI IMG/M metagenome (GOLD analysis project Ga0308156, IMG submission 201041) | Phyllosphere microbial communities from UC Gill Tract Community Farm, Albany, California, United States - DLSL A.R2 | ecosystem: Host-associated > Plants > Phyllosphere > Unclassified | place: USA... | reverse complement strand
GCTTCGTCGCGTGCTGTTTAGCCAGCTCTTTTTCCGCCCGTTTACGCTGGCGACCACGCCAGAAAATGCCCCACAGGCGAGCAGCGCTGCTGATCACCCCTTTCATAGAGTGCGATAGTCGATCCGGTGCGTGTGGCGTTTCCAACCACGCATCGGCACGAGCCAAGACAACGCGCACCAGCTCTCGGCGCTTATGCAAACCAACATCACCAAATTGCAGACGTAGGCTGTGGTCATTACTGAAGACTTTCACCGCAGGAATGCAAACTTCAGAATTATTCAGCAGAAGTTCAACTGCCTCGACATCGTGGTCTTTTAACGCTGGCGACGGGTTCACCAACTGAACGCCGCCCATGGAGAGATCGCGGGTTTCAGTTCTGATGCTGGCACCATTGGAAAAATGCACCACGGCGGGGATCTTGATATCGATACGAATGCTTTTGCGTACCTGTTTGGATTCGTTGGCGACCGCAATCGATGCTAATAGGATCAACAAGCTATAAACAGCCCATGCCACGTTCAGCAGCAGCACATAGGGTTCAATACCCAGCGATTTGAGGGAGAAAAACCGCGCTAAACCAGCAATGACACCGCAGAAAACCAGCACCGCAGTTATGATATGCGGCATCACGATATGCTTATCAAAGTATTCCTGATCCAGCGTATCGCCTTTGTCCGTCACGTTAAACTTGCCGCGACGTGGTGAAATCAGCGTAAGCAGCGTGGGAATAACCAAGTGGAAACACATCACGGTTTCATACACTTCGCCCCAGAAGGAGAAGCGATAACGCCCGTTCAAGCGAGAGTTAAGCACGGTTGCCATCACCAAATGAGGTAATGAATAGGCGAAGATCATGCTGGCAGAAGAGGCAATAATGTTCTGATTTAGCAATAAATACGCCAGTGGCGCGGTGAGGAAAGCGATACGCGGCAATCCATACTGAAAATGCAGAATGGCGTTGAGATAGCACAACCGCTGTTGCCATTTAAGTCCACGACCAAACAGCGGGTTATCTAAACGCAGGATTTGCGTCATCCCTCGTGCCCAGCGCGTTCTTTGAATAACATGCAGAGTTAATCGCTCAGTAGCCAAACCGGCAGACAAGCGCAATCCAAGGAAGGCAGAACCCCAGCCCAAACGCTGCATTTTCAGTGCGGTATGCGCATCCTCAGTCACGGTTTCAACCGCAAACCCACCGATTTCTTCAAGCGCTTCACGGCGGATAACCGCACAAGAACCACAGAAAAACGTCGCATTCCAATTGTCATTGCCCTTTTGCACGGGGCCATAAAACAGCATCCCTTCGTTAGGAGCATCGTTGGCGGCAGGCAGATTCCGTTCAAACGGATCTTTAGAATAGAAATAGTGCGGCGTTTGAATCAGAGCCAGTTTTTTATCTCGCAGAAAACTTCCCACTGTCGCTTGTAAGAAGCCGCGCGTTGCTACGTGATCGCAGTCAAAAATGCAGATTAATTCGCCGTGGGTTTTCGCCATGGCTTTATTCAGATTCCCCGCTTTCGCGTGAGCATTATCAGAACGCGTGATGTAGCCAACGTTGGCTTCGGCGGCGAAAACCGCAAATTCGCTGCGTTTGCCGTCGTCGAGAATATAAATTTTGAGCTTATCCGCTGGGTAATCAATACATTGGGCAGCCAGCACCGTATCGCGCACAATATCGAGGCTTTCATTGTAGGTAGGAACATAGACATCTACCGTTGGCCATAGCGACATATCGTCTGGTAACGGCTCAATTTGACGCTCTAAAGGCCAAATGGTTTGCATGTAGCCGAGCACCATAATCAGCCAGGCATAAATCTCAGCAACAAAAAGCCCCCATCCGAGCACGGCCTCAATCCAAGAATTAAACGACAAGGTTGAAGTCGCCCGCCAGTAGATATACCGCGTTGCCATCAGTAGAGATAACACCACTAACGTGGTGGAGATTTTCTTATTCTGGCTACGCCCTAAAATAAACAGCACACCGATCATCATTAGGCCAAAGATAAACTGCTTATGCGCAGACATCGGCGTAAAAATGATAAGAACGGATATAGGTAACAGTATCAGCAGTGATAATAGTGAAATCAGAGTGCGTTTCATGGGCGATTACCGGTCAATTTCAACATGGCACCGTTCTCACCCACGGTGATATCTAGCAGTGCAGAGATTTTTTGTTCAATTGAATCAATATCGAACAGCGCCGCCGATGAAGGACGATATTCCCGCAGTTGTTTTTGACTGGTTAGCGCAGCGGAAACAGAGCTATCACGATGAATATTGCCAAGCAGCCTATCGCTTAAGGTTTGCTTGAAATAAATTTCAATATCATGGCTCATTTCATAACGAGAATCGGTCTGGTTAAGCACATAGTATTGGCTACCATTTTTATTCAGCGGCATATCTAGAAAACGATTATCTTCAAGCTTACTTAACAGCGCGGGAGATATTCCATCAGGCTGAAGCATAACAATATGCATATCGACTAAGGGTTGTATTTGGCGCAGTGCCATATGCGGCCCGCTCGGCATATCCACGATTATCACTAAACCAGGAAATAGGTTTAATTTTTCTAAGCCACGTACGACTAAAGCAGGATCTTGATGAAGCAGAAATTCAAAATGATTATGCTGTTGAAACGTGGCATCACCATAAGGCAATAAATATAAATTCGTGCCGACTTTATGAATATATTGAGTCCAGTCTGGCTCATTGCCAATATTGGGTACAAAACCCTGAACAACACCATCGCCGATATTAAAATGCAGTAACAATGAATTCTGCACATTAAGATCTATCAGTAAAACCTTATTTCCTCGGTGAGCATAGGCACTTGCCAAATTGACGGCCAAACTCGAACGACCGCTTCCGCCCTGAGGAGAACAAATACAAATCATTGGCATGATGCAATCCTATCGAAGAGTGTTTTAAGTGATAATTCACGCTGTTCATCAGCACGAACAGTATGATTTGAGATTTTCTTAGCGCGTGAATTAAAAAGCGCTTCAAAACGCTGCTTTTTATCCTCACCGAATTCAGGGGTTATATATTGAGATGAAATAACAGGCTGACGAGCAGTGTTCTCTGAAATAAAGCGCGGCCTCTCATCAAACTGAGAAGGTATTCCGTTATCCGTATGCTCTCCAGCGGAGATAGAAACTTTTGCCGTTGGAGTCGGTGTCGAATACGTTTTAATTTTAGTTGTATTCGTTTTCTCTTTAATCGTCGATTTAGCCGTTACATCTGAAAAATCAGACAGGCCAACGGTTGAAATAATAGAAGAGTGAAATTCACTCTCATTTTTTAATTTTTCAATAATAGCCCACGGGGTCAGTAAATTTTCTACATTATATTCAGATAATACTTTGTAGTTACTTAACCCCGTTTTTTCCTTAAAGCCTTTGATATCATCCAAGCTTTTCATCAATAAACCTCAAAATAATCATGTTAGAAAAACAGCAAAATGAAGATGTTCGCCATTAATAAACACAGAGAACGATGAGCTTTATCACATGGCTAGCCATCACGAAGGATGGCAGCTCGCGCCGGACGGCTCTGCGTGAAAATCGCTCAAGCAATAGACTAGTTGCGCTCGGTCAAAAATAGAATATTTTCATTAAAATCAGAAAAACAAAGAACAAAAATCCACAGTTTATGATATTTATAGATTTTTAGTTCACTACTCTGACATTGAAAAATTCAAAGGATGCAGATGAACCCGCTGAAAATCTCAGGTCTAGGCAAATTTACTGGTTAGCCACGCATGAAATAGTGGGCCAATATCAGGATGAGCCATTGCGCTTTCAACAAATGTTTGGGCATATCCCAGTTTATTTCCGCAATCATAGTAGCTCCCCACCATGGCGTAAGCGGCAACTGGTTGTGATTCCATTAACGTACTGATTGCATCTGTTAACTGAATTTCACCACCGGCACCACACGGCGTACTGGCTAATATTGGCCAAATTTCAGGGGGGAGAATATAACGCCCTACAATCGATAAGTTAGAAGGCGCACTATCTCTAGCGGGTTTCTCAACCACCCGTTTAATAAGAACGCTTTCGCCTGGATTAGCGTCAACACCTTGACAATCAACAATGCCATAATTAGAGACATCCTCTTCGGGTACAGGGGAAACCATTACTTGGCTAATAGACGTACTTTCATAGCGCTGTATCATCGAGGCTAAATTATTGCTTTTATTTTCCACGCCATGAAGATTATCCATAATGACATCCGGTAATAACACCGCAAATGGTTGCTCCCCCACTAATGATTGGGCGCACAGTACCGCATGACCTAATCCTTGTGCTGCGCCTTGCCTCACCGAAACAATAGAAACATCAGCAGGACAAATTGCTCTAACTTCATCAAGCAATTGATGTTTATTTTTAGAGTCCAATGTCGATTCAAGCTCAAAATTTTTATCAAAATGGTTTTCAATTGCATTTTTTGAACTATGCGTAACTAAAATAATTTCTTTAATTCCAGCAGCAACACATTCATCAACAATTAATTGAATTAACGGTCGATCAACTAAAGGTAACATTTCTTTAGGAATTGCCTTGGTTGCTGGGAGCATACGCGTCCCTAATCCAGCCACAGGGATAATGACTTTTTTAATTACGCTCACTGTATACCTCAAAAATGAATATTTGTTTAAGATAAAAACTGGGTCAAGAATAACGATAATAAAACACCATCATAAAATTAATGATGATTGAGTAACGCATCTGGCCACTGGTCAAACGGTACAGGACGTGAGAAATAGTATCCCTGAGCTTTCTCACAGCCCATAGTTTGCAGCTTATCTGCAACCTCTTTGGTCTCAACGCCTTCGGCGATAAGCGGCACATTAAACCCTTTAGCCAGCAATATCACAGCCGAAATAATGGATTCATTTTTCTTGTTATTCAGCACATCCATAACGAAATTACGGTCTATTTTTAACGCATCAAACTCAAGCTTGTGTAGATAAGACAGGCTTGAGAAACCTGAGCCAAAATCATCAATAGAAACACTCACGCCCGCAGTACGCAAAACAGCCAAGGTCGATTTAAGCAGTTCGTCGCCCTTAATCATGCTTGTCTCGGTAATTTCGATACAGATATTACGTGGCGACAATCCAGCTTTTTCGATAGTTGTCAGAATATATTCACAAAAATCGGGCTGGGCCAGTTCAATAATAGAAACGTTAATATGTAGCTTGAAGTTGCTAGAGCAAAAGTTATGTGCAATGCGCGATGCCAGCTCCTGGCATGCCTCGGCGATAATCCATCGCCCCAGTTGAATGATAAAACCAGACTCTTCCGCAACCTGAATAAACTGATCGGGCCTAACCATTCCTAATGCGGGATTTTCCCAACGAATCAAGCACTCAGCTTCTCTTACTTCTGGATCACCTAACGTAATAATCGGCTGATAAACAAGGTAAAGTTCGTTATTGGGGATGGCGCCATACAGATGGTTCAATATGTTAATGTTTTTCAGTGCGAGCTCACGTAAAGAATCGTCATAGACTCGCGCATTCCCATTTTCTTGATGAAGAGCAGCCTGCTGTGCAATATTTGCGCTGATAATCAATGTTTCGAGCAGATCGCCTTCGGCGCAGGAAACAATGCCAACGTACCCCATGAATACGTGCATGCTATTCACATACTCGCTCTCGGCTGCCTGCATAAGGTTCATTAACCGATGAATATTTTCACTGATATCTTTCTCACTGGAACCTGGGCAACAAATAATTAAACGCTCAATAGAATCGCGCGCCACGATAGCGTTACTTGGGAAATATTGATAAAGAAAGTTAATAAATGACTCGAGATAGCTAATGGCATAGCCATTGCCAAGGTTGTTTATCATCGTCTGTAGATTACTGAGCGTAACCACACCGACTACGCCACGGAACGATGAAGATATTATTTTATGTTCGGCCAGCAACCCTTTACGGGTGAGCAGCCCAGTTTCGCTATCGATATTAATTTGATTTTCTAGGCGTGCAAAAGCCGTATCCAGATCGCCTGCCATTCTATTGAGTGCGTTATCGAGCGTCGTTATCTCTTTAAATGACCAGCTGTAGTTTCTGTCAATTTTTCGTCTTAAGGCGATATCAGGTGCCTGTTCAGCAATTTTACGTAACGGGTTAACAACAACAGAAAGAATACGATGTGATAAAAAACAGCCTAATAACAATACAATTCCAGCGATCAGCAATGTCATATCACGATATTTAGACAGCTTACCGGTTAACTCATTCTCTGAAACCAGCACCACCATTTTCCAGCCTTTTAGGTTGAGCGAATCGCCCACCTGAATAACCTTGCTGAAATAACGAGTACCGGAGATATCAATCCGATTAATACTGGTATTGTTATCGCGAACATATTGAGCCGTGGCTTTAACCACCGCCTCTGAACTGTCTTTTACATTCGGAAGATCGGCTCCACTTTGCTCGGCTAAGCCTTGGCTCCTTTTCCCCTGAAGCAGCTCTGGCGCTGAAGCGGCAATAATCTGTTCTTTATCATTAACCAGATAGATTAGGCTATGCTCAGTCGCGGTCAGACTGGCTAAAAATCGGTTAAGACGACTCAAGCGCAAGTCGCTTGAAATAACACCGATATAATGACCATCTTTATCTGAAACGGGAGAGCTAAAGGAAATGCTTACCCCTGATTCTGAATTAACATCTCGGTATGCATTGCTCCACATAGAACGTCGAGAGGCATTGACAGCACTAAACCAAGGTCGGCCAAAAAGATTATAATCATCAACGCTATAGAGCACTGGACTCTCGCTGGTTCCATCTTTATAGAACAGCAATTTATTGTGAGTCTCATGATTCTTTTTAATTTGGAACGTCCAGTTCGTCTCAAGATCGCGTCCAAATCCAATGTAATTCCCTTGAACGCTACCAAAGGCGATTGAGCTAAGCAGAGACTCTTTGGAGAAAGTCTGAGTCATCACTTTATACAAATAACCTTCGATCTGCTGGAAAGTGAGATCCCAGTTATCAGTATCTAGCGTTTTGATAAAAATAGCTGCAATAGAGTTTGCTTGCTGAGGAATATGAATATAGTAATTAAGCGCATTACTTACGGCCTCACCGCGAGTATCAATAATGCGCTCACTCATAACATTCAACGTCTCATTTTCACGATAGAATTGAATGTACATGACACTCAAAATCATAATTAATGAAAAGATGAAGAAGACAATAAAAATAGCGGTTCTCAGCGAGAGTCTAATTTTATTCAGGATCATTTTTACTTATCTCCTCCGAACGAAATCGTATTTTTTCCTTTCTTCTTCGACTTATACAGATTTTGGTCCGCAATATTCATCGCCAATTCGACATTCCCATGACATTTAGCCATGCCAATAGAGAGTGATGGCGTAAATGTTCCGCCATCAGGCAATTCAAGCGCCTGTTCGTTAATGGTATCTAGCAAACGTTGAGCTGCTCTTTGTGCGCCAACTTCGTCGGTTTTAAACAAGAAGATTGAAAACTCATCGCCGCCCATGCGAACCACGATATCGTGATCGCGAAGATGCTCTTTCATGCGATAGGTACATTGCTGCAAGACCGTATCACCAAATGCGTGGCCCCAAGTATCATTAACCGTTTTAAAGTTATCCACATCAATGGCCAAAATATAGCAAATACCCTCAGTTTCACGAATGCGTGGCAAATAGCGACGGTTATAGACACCCGTGAGTGGGTCAATCATGTAGTTACCACGCAGCTTGCGCAGAGAATAAAAATAGTAGATTGATTGAATGCAACGCAACAGCGCCATCAGCGTTGGGATCAAAATAAGAATGATCAATTGTCGGTTATACGTTGCTTTGGTTTGGTCTAATAAGTTCTTTGCCAACTCAGGAAAGCGATTATTATCAATAGCAATATCATGATAAATTTGACGAGCATCCTGATCGCGTGCTTTGAGATAAATATTCTCTGCAAAATGCTCTTCTTCAAACTTTACTGCATCCGAAATTTTTGAGTTAAAAATATCACTGACATAGGTTTTATAAATCCCAGCGACATTTTTTTGATATGACTCATCTTTTTCTACACGTGAATAAATGATATCGTTTATTTTAGTCAAATATTCAGACTTCATGATTGAAATACTGAGAACGCCTTCTAGGTCTGAGTTCATTTTATCAATTTTGTAGTAGAACATAACAAAACAGATCAAACTCACTACCAGCGAAGCTATAGTGATGAAATGATGAAAGTTGGTTGAACGTGTAGAAATGTCGTCACTGAGCTTCATAGGCGCTTATTCAATATACCATGGAAAATCGATTGTCATTAGGGTTCAGCATCCCTCCGTGGCGGCGTACTAAAATGCGTAGCGGCTAATACTGTTTCGTCATCTAATGGATAGATGCATCCTTTGCGTTGGCCGCATTCCGGCATCCGTTCACAAAGAAAGACACAGTATTTCCTAGCTGACAAAAGAATAGCAGTCAAAACCCACACTGGTAATTTATACTCAAAATCACGTAAAACTCAGAGTAAATACAAACAAAAAAGCTTAACTTATAGGTTTTTATCTCGCATTTTTGTATTAATGTAACTTTATACAAAAACAAACCTTGATGTAAGATGGCGAATCTCGAATAGAAACAGCAAGAGTGAATGTGGAAAAGCATACTGGCAGTAGTCAGATGAATGGCTATTGATAACCAAGGCCGCCCACAGATAGGAAAACAAAGAATTAAAACCTATACATTAAGCTCCAGACAGACAATGTTATCAAATAAATTAGTTTTATAGTTATAAACACCGACATAAAGCCAAGCATGTTAGCATAAATACTACAAACCAAATCAGACATTAAGACCTAAGAATAATCCGTATGGAAAATGTTATTACCAACAATAGTTTTCTACGTTTAGCCTTAGAGGAGATCATCATTTTCACCTCTGCTGAACTCAAGGAGAAGAAAATAGCAATTATTGATATTGATATTAATGATACCTACGGTGTCAATTTGTCATCAATAAAAAGTGCCGACAAATGTATTATCCTTTGTGCTAAAAAAGTATTTTTACTCTTGAGACTATTTACTGAATGCATCAATGGAAATGTATTTTGGGTTGATAAAAATGATTCTATCGACAAGATAAAGTATCGATTATCTAGTCTAATTCATTCACGACTGTCTGATAACACATCGATTAGATCGGCGACTTACCTCACGAGCATGGAGTCAAAAATCCTATATTTCACAATGCATGGAATGACGAATATTCAAAGCGCAAAAATACTTAAAACTGGGGCGAAAATAATTAGTTCACATAAGCGAAACATTATGATCAAAGTAGGTGCGAAAAGTAAACAAGAGTTGTATTACCTTGCAAAGCCGATATACACAGGCGGTCTATTCAAATAATAAACATACAATTAAATTCTGAAGTCGAGTAGCGGATAAGGAGATCATCGTTTCATTCATAATCAAAACTTATACTAAAAAATCATCTTCATCTGGATTTTATTAAATGGATGATGTTCTTTTGCATCTAAATCGTTCACTACCTCGCTATTTAGAATAATAGGATGTGCAGTGCATACAGATACAACGCATGAAAAATCCGAAAATATGTAAAGATGAGGCTATTACATTTAAAAACATTGCTCGTTTTTGTGAAATAAAACACAATTAACCCTATAAAAATCGCGTAAATATTTACAACTAAAACGGATGTAGGATAGAACGATGCCAAAGGATTTCTCTTCCCCTCTCTTCTTTTATGCGACACATAATATCTGCCTCAGTGAAGCCATAAATGCTTTGCTGGCGCACTGAATAGCCTTCGAGGATAAGTGGATTTAAATTATTTGGCAGGAGCCATAACGTGACCTTATACGACATTAAACCTAAGTTTCAGAATCTATTAAGACCCATGGTTGTCAAACTCCACGCTGGGGGGGTGACGGCCAATCAGGTCACGCTACTGGCCATGCTGACGTCCGTATTTCTAGGCGGATTGCTGATGTATTTCCCTACACCAATTTTATATATTTCGCTGCCGTTTTATTTATTCTTTCGCATGGCGCTAAACGCTATCGACGGCATGCTGGCCAGAGAGTTTAAGCAGCAATCAACGCTCGGTGCCATTTTGAATGAAGTTGGCGACATTATTTCCGATGCTGCGCTCTACCTTGCTTTCGCTTTTTTAACCGGCATCGCGCCTTGGCTGGTGATACTCGTGGTACTGCTTTCCTGGCTCACCGAGTTTTGTGGTGTCATCGCCCAAACATTAACAGGGATCCGGAACTACCGCGGTCCACTCGGCAAAAGCGATCGAGCGTTTGTGCTTGGTGCATTAGGTCTATTTATTGCGCTCTGGCCTCAGTATGTCAGCGTTGCCAATATCGTATTTGGTATTGCGGCACTGTTACTTGCGTGGACCTGCATTAACCGCTGTCGCAGTGCTTTGGAGGCGAAAAATGCCTGATACCATGCACACGCTATATTATTGCCTAGGCGGGATCTTCAGCGTTTTACTACTGGCGACTATGATTATCTTCGCCTTAAAAAAACTCCGTCCACAGCGCGATTGGTTGGAGTTACAACAACGCATCAATAGTTGGTGGGTAATCATTTGCCTATTTTCACTCGCGATGTTGTCACCCAAATGGCTGGCGCTGACTTTCTTCGGTTTTATCAGTTTTCTGTCATTAAAAGAGTACCTGACGCTAGCCCCAACGCGACGTTCAGACAGCGTGCCATTGCTATGGATGTACGCCGCAATTCCTCTGCAATATATCTGGATAGGCATGTCGTGGTACGGAATGTTCATTATCTTCATTCCTATTTATGTATTTTTATTCCTGCCGGCTCGCATGGTTATCGTCGGCGATACCAAAGGATTCTTACATTCTGCGTCGGTCATGCACTGGGGCATGATGACCACGGTTTTTGCATTGAGTCACGTTGCCTTTCTGCTAACGCTGCCCGGCATTAATGCCAATGCGGGGGCTTTGCTGGTTATTTTCTTAGTCGCAACGACAGAGCTTAACGATATTGCCCAGTATCTGTGGGGCAAATCACTGGGCAAAATTAAGGTTACGCCTAAGGTCAGCCCAAATAAAACGCTGGCCGGATTAATCGGCGGAGTCATGACCACCACTCTGCTAGCAGCGATTTTTGGCCCACTTCTTACACCAATGGATTGGCACCATTCATTGGCGGCAGGTGTCATTATTGGCCTAAGTGGATTCTGCGGTGACGTGGTGATGTCAGCGATTAAACGAGACTTCGGCGTGAAAGACTCCGGCAAACTGCTGCCCGGGCACGGCGGTATTCTCGATCGCATGGACTCGCTGATTTATACCGCACCGCTGTTCTTCCATTTTTATTATTACTTTTACGTTTAAGGAGCACTCATGAACCGCATGCTGCGCTGGATTTTTACGCTATGCGTTGCCTATCCCGTGGTTTGGATTTGGCTCGGTGTTCGTGTCTCTGACCGTAAAAAATTACCGATAGATGGCCCAGCGATTATCGTAGCGAATCACAATAGCCATCTCGACGTGCTGACACTATTCACCCTATTTCCGCTCTCAACGTTGGTCAACGTGCAGCCCGTCGCAGCGGCAGATTACTTTTTGAAAAACAAGTTGATTAGTTGGTTTGCACTGAAGGTGATCGGCATCATCCCTGTTTATCGTGGAGCCCATCAGACCAACCCGTTACAAGCCTGCGTTGATGCATTAAATGAAAAGAAAATTGTGATTATTTTTCCCGAGGGCACACGCGGAGAGCCGGGTAAATTTTCAGAAATAAAATCCGGCATCTGGCATTTGAGCCAGCAATGCCCTGAAGTTCCCATTATTCCTGTCTATATGCACGGCCTTGACCGTTCGATGGGAAAAGGCCAAAAGATTCCGGTGCCTTTCTTTATCGACATCTTTATTGATGACGCCTTGTTTTATGACGCGGACAAAATCACATTTAAGAGATCGCTATTAAATCGTTTTGTCGCTTTACAGCAGGTTGCTACAAGGAAAACAGCATGAGTCATGAAACACTTTCAATATCCTAATAAATATGGATTTATCGAGTAAAAGTTGAAATGAGTGGACTACAGGGGGATGGAGAGATTTGGAGCGGGCGAAGGGAATCGAACAAAAACACCAATAAACTGTAATATATGATATTTTTAATCACAAAAAGGAAAACTATACACATTTATATACAGTAATGCTTCCGCTTTGATTTTCAAATAACTCCACCTAGTTTGGTTGCTGAACTGGAAACCTAACTATCACAATTCCATCACGCTAACATTCCTAGATAGTGACGAGCGATGATATCATTCATCTTCTCGAGCAATTCTGGTCGTTTGAACGTAATATGTGCAGTCCCCTTCTGAAAATACTTGATTGTAAACATCTCATCCTCATAACTGTTACTGTGTCTGTTGTCATGGATATGATCGCCTAGACGAAGGGTAACATCAGCACGATTATCGGGAAAAGGTTTCCCATCGAGTAACATTAGCATACGCTCCAGATCTGCCAGGCGGTCGCGCTGCAAGCCACAGTTAAGTCCAAATCCCCACCGGTCACATTTGACCAGTCCCGTCACGATGATTTTCTTGCCAAATTGACATGGGCTATTCGTCTTATAATCCCAGCTCAGACTTTTAAATACATTAATGACGCCACATTCAAATACATCATCTTTGCTCTGATGCAGTTGCTCAAAGGTGCTAAGAATATTCTCCTCACTAATCGCCGGAATATCATCCTTTTCCAGATTGTTGTACCACTGCTCACGCGCCTGAGCATCCATGAGCGACAGCATGCCGGACTTCTTCATCAGATCCCGCCATATCCTGCGATCGAGATTACGGGTAATAACTTTCATCGCCGTTTCTGTTTTCTCCATCAGCCAGCAGCCGCAGCGAAAATCTTGCTTCATAGCCCAGTCCAGAGCGGTTTTGCCACCGATACTGCGGGTCAGTGTCGAGATATCGTTAAGCTGGTGGATCAACGCCTCAATTTGTGCCAGCGCAGCGTTACGCCCATTCACAGTACGTTCAATGCTGGTCGAGCAAATCACATCGGTATGGTCGGTTAACCATTCCGCGTTATCCGTTGAGTTTGTGGTCATATCAAGTTTCCTTTTATTTATGCATTGTTAATCAATACCGACGGGAGGCCATCTCCCTGCGATAATGGCAAGAGAGAGAAGCAACCAGACAGGTAAGGGGCGATGAGGGATATCTCCATGGACGGAGATCGTGCAATGACTCAGTGCTCGCCTTCGCGGTAATATGCTGGTGGGTAGAAAGAACAGGAAGTTATTGCCGATCACGATGTTTTTTTGATGTCGTATCACACGAGATTGGCGTTGGTAGTTTCTTCGCCGTTGGACGCCATATTTAACGTCGTATCGGGCTATATATCATCGGCCCCGACGACAAACAGATAACCGATGGGCTCAAGCTCTGAAAACGTTAGAGGCAGATGCTCACGGCACCATGCCGTAAACCGTGGCTTATCAAAATCCAGTGCACAATCACGTATCATGCCTAAATCAATAATCAGATGTTGCGCCACCGGTGAGCTGGCGGTGATGGGATAAAAGACGCCTTCCGTTCCCAAAGTCGTCAGCGTTTCAAATGCTGCGGCAGTGACATTGACAGTCAAACTCAGTTGCACACCGTCAAGCCAATGCAGAGCGTGTAATCGGTTGACGATATTCATCGGTGACTGTCCACCGGTGGCGAGACTTTGATGCCAGCAACAGGGTGATGCGCCACCTCTTCAGGTTGCACTGAATAAAATATCGCGTTGGCAATATCGCAGCAGACCTCACAGGTCACGGCCCCATCATGGGCGTCGCTGATGGCGGTATAGGACGCTTCAGACATTCCGCACAGCGTGGCGAAGCCGCTGAGCCAGCCGGCGGGTAAATGGTTCTCTCCGTTTTCTTTTTCTGTGCGAATAATCGCCATTATTTTTTACCTTATGTTTTTATGCGTTATCGGGAGGACCCACATCACGGTTAGCGATGTGGGGGGGAATACGCGGTAGGTTTGCAAGTCGTTAGATGTTGGGCGTTAACCATGAACGCGACGTTCATGATTTGACGTTGGCGAATATCGGCTAAAGCGCGTGCGATACACGGCAACAGCGCTGCTGAGTCTATGAGACGACAATAACTCAGTCCGGTTGGCGCTGATTATTCTGGCCGATTTTGTAATCTGAGCATCATGTACACGATCCCACAGGAAATGGCGTGACGCTCAATACTCATCAGGTCAGTTATTACATGACTCAGCGTAAAAAAGGTGTAACCCAGCATATCTCGGCCATGAAGGCCGGTATCTCTGTTCGCTCAGGTCGCAGGATCGAAAAAGATCAGTGGTCAAAAAACGGTAATCGTCACTGGCGGACGCGTAAAGATCCGCTTGAGACCGTCTGGGACAACGAGCTTGTTCCCCTGTTAAAGGAAAGACCCGCCCTGATGCCAACGACCCTGCTGGAAATGCTGCAGGATAAATATCCCGGTCAGTATCCCAACAGCCTTCGCAGGACAATGCAGCGACGAGTCCGCGAATGGAAGCTGCAGTATGGTGCAGAGCAGGAAGTGATGTTCCGACAACTTCATCAGCCTGGCCTGCGCGGTCTGTCGGACTTTACCGAGCTGAAAGGTGTAGTTGTCACCATCAGCGGCAAGTTATTGACGCATAAGCTGTACCACTTCCGCCTTGAGTGGAGCCACTGGAGCTGGATGCGGGTTGTGTTGGGTGGTGAGAGCTTTTCTGCTCTGGCTGAAGGCCTACAGGAAGCCCTCGTGCAACTGGGCGGTGTACCGACAGAGCACAAGACGGACTGCCTGCGGGCGGCATGGAAACAACAGGGTGAAGACGGGCGCCGCGAGCTGACTGAGCGCTATGCTGCCCTCTGCCAACACTACGGCATGCAGGGTGTGCACAATAATGCCGGTCGTGGCCACGAAAATGGTTCGGTTGAAAGCGCCCACGGACATCTGAAAAGACGCATCCACCAGACGCTGATGCTGCGGGGCAGTAACGGCTTCAACACCGTGGAAGAATACCAGGCCTTCATCACCCAGCAGGTCATGCGTCACAACCGTAACAATCAGGATCTGGTAAAGGAGGAGCGCCTCCACCTAAAGTCACTGCCGCTGCGTCGTAGCGCCGACTACGACGAGTTGACGGTAAGGGTCAGTAGTAGCAGTACCATTAACGTCAAACTTGTCGTCTACAGCGTTCCTTCCCGGCTTGTTGGCCAGCTGTTACGGGTTCGGGTGTGGGATGATCGTCTGAGTTGTTACATCGGTAGCAACGAGGTTATGAGCTGCCCTCGCGTCAGACCAGAAAAGGGGAAAAGACGAGCCAGACGGATCGACTTCCGGCATGTGATCGACAGCCTGGCGAAAAAGCCCGGAGCCTTCTGCCATGCGACGCTGAGAAATGACATCCTGCCGGACGATGAATGGCGAAGACTGTGGCGTCGCCTGTGTAATCATCTGAAGCCTGAGATAGCAGGTCGCCTGATGGTGCACGCCCTGAAACTGGCGGCCGGCTATGACGATATCTCGGTTGTGGCGCGGGGGATGGAGCAGATGCTGAATACCCCGGGTGAACTGGATCTGCATCGCCTGATGCGGTTCCTGAGGATCAAGGAAAAAGAGCTGCCGGCAGTCAGCGTGGTTCAGCATAACCTGAGCAGCTATGAACAGTTGCTGCACGGAAAAGGAGGTCTGCAATGAGCAATATCCACCTCCTTGAGCGTAGTCTGCGCAAACTGCGTCTGACCCGCGTCAGTGCTGAATGGCATGCGCTGGAGAAACGCGCGCTGGCGGAGGGCTGGACCCCGTCGCGCTATCTGCTGACGCTGTGCAATGAAGAACTCCTGTGGCGCGAGAGCGAAAAGCTACGTCGCTATAAAAAGGAAGCCCGGTTGCCGGTGGCGAAAACGCTGGGTGAGTATGACTTCAGCCAGATGCCGGAACTGAATAACGCTCAGTTCCGGCAGCTCTGTGAAACGACAGACTGGGTTGATGCCGGAGAAAACGTCCTGCTGTTCGGTGCCAGCGGAGTGGGAAAAAGCCATCTGGCAGCGGCGATCGTGGATGGCGTTGTAGGACTGGGCTACCGGGCCCGGTTCTACAGTGCCGGAGAGCTGCTGCAGGAGCTGCGTAAAGCTCGGGCACAACTAAAACTGAACGAGCTTCTGCTGAAACTGGATCGCTACCGGGTGATAGTGATAGACGACCTCGGGTATGTCAAACGCGACAACGCGGAAACGGGAGTGTTGTTCGAACTGATCGCACATCGTTATGAGCGGTGCAGTCTGGTCATCACCAGCAATCATCCGTTCAGCACGTGGGGCAGTATCTTCGTGGATGAAACGATGGCAGTGGCAGCAGCTGACCGGCTGATCCATCACGGGTATATGTTCGAGCTAAAAGGAGAAAGTTACTGGAAAAAGACAGCGAAGGCAGTAACCAGCGTGGCTTAAAACCACCTGTCAATGGATGCGGCCAGAGTAGTTGGCGCCAGTCGGCAAAACTAGTTGACGTCTAATAGCTCATTTTTGGTTATCTGCGAGCATCAGCCTCTGAACAAGATGCCACTCGCGCAAAAAATGCGTTAAAGGATTTTGCTCGCCAACATGGCCACCGAATTGCTGGCTGGTATGTCGACAATATCTCCGGTGCAACGATGATGCGCCCAAAACTCGTGCAACTGCTCGAAGAGGCTGAGCCTGGGGATATTATTCTCATTGAGCAATTACTGGATAACTCCTCTGCCTTATGATGTCGTGGTGGCCGCGGGGAAAAAACCCATCAGGTAACCCTATATTTATCTAATACAGCGAAGAGATTTTCTTATATTTTGAGTAAAACCGAAAGCGAAAGCGAAAATTTGTCAATCATCCATTATGGTTATCATATCTATATTTATTAAGAAGAAAATCTATCGTACAAACAACATCTGCTTAATAAACCTGATAATCAATGATTTAAAAATAAAAATATCAAGAGATTTAAGGCTATTCAAAAATACATAGCTATTAAGAAAATAAAAATAAGTTATAAATTTTATTTATTGGTATTGTTTTAGAATTTTATAAAAAAATATACAATATCAACGATCTTATATGCTATCGTTAGGCAATTCAGGTTTTGTTAGATTTCATCAAAACTATATATTAAGGGTCAGTTTTGGCATCTTCAAAACCACATCTTAACCGAAAACTATTTACAGGAATGGCTAGCGGATGTTCAGGAAAAATATATTAACTGCACTAATTCTTTCAGGCTGTTGGCTAACAGCTCAGGCAGCAAGTAATGGCTACGGCGTTGAAACCCCTACCGCTGATAATACCGGGTCGAATTATCCGAATACGAATAACCAACAAAATCCGTATATTAATTACGATAATTATACGCTACTGGATCCTACCGTGACCGGGCAAAGCGTAACGCCAGTAACTAGCGATGTTGGATTTGAAACGTCCAGTTATCAAAGCCAGCTAAACTCTGAATGGTTATCATCGCCGACGGCACATAACTATGAGGGAAATAATCTTGCATCAACCCCAGAAGATCGCTCGTCGATTTCGGCAACGGGTGACAAAGCCAGTATCGTATTCTATAAAAATTACGCCAACTATATTGCTCTGCAGGCGGAAAATGGCGCGAAACTTTTGGTTGATGGCAATACTGCAGCAGGTGCTAATATTACCAATGACAGTGCTTACATATTGTTGAAAAACAACTACGCTGATGATGCTACGATTATTAATAATAATCATGGCGTTATGCTTATTGATGGTAATGCCGTGAATGGCGCAAATATGACCAATGATAATGCGTATATGGACGTGTACCATAATACGGCTATTGGGGTAAAAATTAATAATTTCAATGGCGCTACTTTCACCGCTTTAGGTAACAATATATCAGATGGTGAGATCAATAACAGTGTGGATTCTATCTTCAAGATCGGCGATTGCAACAGCAACGTATGTAGCGATACCGTAGGCACCTCTGCGAAAAATGTGACCCTCATTAACGATGGGCTGTTCCTGATGTCAGGTAACATTGACCTGAGCAATTCAACTGTAACAAACAGCGGTAAGCTTTCCGGCGCAGTTAATACCTTAAACCTGACCGGCTCTGACATACGCAATAGTGGCATGCTTGATCTGTCCGGTGATATTAACATGGCTAACTCTTCGGTCAAAAATCAGGGGCTGTTTACACTGGCTAACGCCAACGTGCTGATGAACAATACTGTAATAGATAACGGCGGCACGCTGGCGATAAGTGACGCTTACATCACGAAAGGCATCCTTAACAATAGCGGCAGTATCATGCTGAGTAACACGATTAAAAGCTCAACGGACGTGAACAATAAAGGGCTACTGACTGTTAATAGCCATGCCAGTGTTGATCTTATGAACAGCCATTTCACAAACCTCTCGGCCGGAAAAATAAATCTGCAAAACGATACAGATATTACTGGCAATATAACCAACCGTGGATTTATAACGCTGGACAGTGCAGGCGACACACCAGTGTACAGCACCCTTCATGGTACTCTAGACAACTACGGCACGCTGCAACTGGCCTCTACTGACTCGAAGTCTGGAAATACACTGACTATTGACGGTGACTATGCCGGCTACAGCGGCTCATGGCTGGTCATGAACAGTGTACTTAACGATGACAGTTCGTCCAGCGATAAGCTACTTATCACAGGCGATAGCCGCGGCGAAAGTGCCATCTCAATTACCAATGTAGGTGGACACGGCGCACAGACAGTGGAAGGCATCAACATCATCACCATCGAAGGCAATTCTGGCGCCAACTTTACACAGGATGGTCGAATCGTGGCCGGGGCATATGATTATACGTTAACTAAAGCAAATAACGGCAACTGGTATTTAACCAGTAAAGATAATACGCCGGTAACTCCAACTGAACCCGTGGAGCCAGAAAAGCCGACTGAACCCGTGGAGCCAGAAAAGCCGACTGAACCCGTGGAGCCAGAAAAGCCGACTGAACCCGTGGCGCCAGAAAAGCCGACTGAACCCGTGGCGCCAGAAAAGCCGACTGAACCCGTGGA
>Ga0308156_1002087_pt1 | contig 19167 bp, 17 predicted proteins | sample PhyAR2_FD_201041 | JGI IMG/M metagenome (GOLD analysis project Ga0308156, IMG submission 201041) | Phyllosphere microbial communities from UC Gill Tract Community Farm, Albany, California, United States - DLSL A.R2 | ecosystem: Host-associated > Plants > Phyllosphere > Unclassified | place: USA... | reverse complement strand
GTTTTCCTGGGCTGATCTTGACGATTGGCCCGGAGAACGCGCGGAAACGCGAAAAAGATCAAGCCTTGGCGGCGACCGGCGCGTGATGGGCCCGGAACAGCCGTCCCCGCTCGGCGAACAGCACCCAGCCCAGGGCGACCAGGCCGAAGAGAGTGAAACCGACCGACATCGGTATGGTCGTGCCGTTGAACTGTTGACCCACCGCAAAGCCCAGCAGCGAGCCGACGATGGTGGAGATGAAGCCCTGGATCGAGGCGGCGGTGCCCGCGATCTTGCCCATCGTCTCCATGGCCATCGATCCGAAATTGCCCGCTATCAGGCCGAAACAGAACATGGTCAGCGTCTGCAGCACCGCAAAGGTCCAGATCGATTCATGGCCGCTGATCGCCACCACCGCATGGATGGCCGCGATGCTGGTGAAGCCGATCAGGGCCGTATGCGAAATCCTGCGCGACCCCAGCTTCACCACCAGTCGCGCATTGACGATCGAGGCTACGGCGATGCCGCCCGCGATCAGGGCGAAGATGGCCGGAAACGCCGCCTCGGCGTGAAAGACGTCGGCGAAAATCTGCTGCGACGAGTTGATGAAGCCGAAGAGGGCCCCGGTGATCGCCGTCATGGCCAGGGTGTAGCCGACGGCCGTGCGGTCGGTCAGGGCGATCTTGTAGGCTGCGGTCAGACGCTTGACCTGGATCGGCAGCCGATCCTCGGGCTTCAGCGTCTCGGGCAGACGCAACGACGCCCAGACGATCAGGCCGACCCCGATCAGGCCCAGCCCGGCGAAGATCCAGCGCCACGGCCCGACCAGCATGATCATCTGACCCAGCGACGGCGCCAGGATCGGCACGCCCAGGAAGACCAGGAAGCTGAAGGACATGACCCGCGCCATGGTGCGCCCTTCGTAACGGTCGCGCACGATGGAGACGGCCAGCACGCGGGTGCAGGCGCTGCCCAGCCCCTGGCCGACGCGGGCCATGATCAGCGTCTCGAAGGTGGGCGCCAGGGTCGCCAGCAGGCTGAACATCACATAGACGCCGACGCCGAACAGCAGGACAGGCTTTCGCCCGAACCGATCCGCCAACGGACCGTAGAACAGCTGCGCCCCGCCGAAGCCCAGCAGATAGGCCGTCACCACCCATTGTCGGTCGTTGTCGGTCGCCACGTTCAGGTCGGCGCCGATGTGCGGCAGGGCCGGCAGCATGGAATCGATCGCCAGCGCATTCAGCGCCATCATCAGGGCGATGAGACAGACGAACTCGACGAAGCCGAGCTCCTTCTTGGCGGGCGCTGACGCAAGGGAAGAAGACATCCGGGCCAGATGCGCCGTCACGCCCCGATCCGCAACCGCAGCCCCGTCACAAATTGCTGCGATGCAGCGAAGTCGGGGCAGCGAAATCGGGATTGATCGGCAGGCGCCTCGCCAAAGCCAAGAAGCTTCGCTAGAGGAAGTCATGACAGAACAGATGACAGCACAGGCGGCGCTGGACCGCCTCGAAACCCTCTACACCCAATCCGTGACCAACCTGCGCGACGCCGTGCGGGATTTCGTCAACACCGGCGCGCGGCCCGATCCGGTCAAACGCGCCGAAGGGGTGTTCGCCTATCCCGAACTTCGCATTCGCTGGGACGGGGATCGCCCCCAGGACCTGGAGCCGCGCGCCTACGCCCGGCTGTCGAGACAGGGCAGCTATTCGACCACGGTCACGCGACCGGACCTGTTCCGCCCCTATCTGACCGAACAGCTGGGCCTGCTGGAGCAGGAATATAATGCGACCTTCGAGGTCGGCGTCTCGCGCCAGGAAATCCCCTTCCCCTATGTGACCGACGGGCTGGAGGTCGCGCTGGACCGGTCGATGACGGCGGCCCTGGCGCGCTGGTTCCCCACCACGGACCTGGCCCATATCGGCGACGAGATCGCCGACGGCCTGTTTGAAATGGGCGGCGACTTCCCCCTGTCGCACTTCGACGGCCTGCGGACCGACTTCTCGCTGGCGCGGCTGAAACACTACACCGGCACGCCGGTGGACGACGTTCAGTCCTATGTCCTGTTCACCAACTACAATCGTTACGTCGATGAGTTCGTGCGCTGGGCCATCGAGCAGCTTCGGACCCCCGGCTCGCCGTATCAGACCCTATCCTGCGCCGGCGGCGTGGTGATCACGCGCGACACGCCCAACCCCGAGGCGGCGATCAGCGACACGGCCTGGAAGAAGCACCAGATGCCGGCCTATCACCTGACCGCGCCGGGCCATAAGGGCGTGACCCTGGTCAACATCGGCGTCGGCCCGTCCAACGCCAAGACGATCACCGACCACCTGGCCGTCACCCGTCCGCACGTCTGGCTGATGATCGGTCACTGCGGCGGCCTGCGCGCCAGCCAGACCATCGGCGACTATGTGCTGGCCCACGCCTATCTGCGCGACGATCACGTGCTGGACGCGGTGCTGCCGCCCGACATCCCCATCCCCTCCATCGCCGAGGTTCAGCGCGCCCTGTACGACGCCACCAAGTCGGTCAGCGGCATGCCGGGCGACGAGGTCAAGCTTCGCCTGCGCACCGGCACCGTCGTCACCACTGACGACCGGAACTGGGAGCTGCGCTATTCCAAATCGGCCCTGCGCTTCAACCAGAGCCGCGCCGTCGCCATCGACATGGAAAGCGCCACCATCGCGGCCCAAGGCTATCGCTTCCGCGTCCCCTACGGGACGCTGCTTTGCGTGTCGGACAAGCCGCTGCACGGCGAGATCAAACTGCCGGGTCAGGCCAACCGCTTCTACGAAGGCTCGATCTCCGAACACCTTCAGATCGGCATCCAGGCGGTCGATCTGATGCGCAGCGAAGGCTCCAAGCTGCACTCGCGTAAACTGCGCGCCTTCGACGAGCCACCGTTCCGGTAGGCGAGAAAGTCTCCTCCCCACAGCGTGGGGAGGGGGACCGCGCGTAGCGTGGTGGAGCGGCTCTTGAAGTCCCACCGGCGCCTGTAGCCAGCAAAGAACCCCTCCGTCTCTCCGCTACGCTTCGAGCCACCTCCCCACTTCGCAGGGAGGGGACGGATCTGGGGTCTTCAGACCGCCGCCTTCTCCAGCGCGCCCGGCTCGACCGGGCTGGGCGCGGTGGTCGCCTTGCGGGTGTCCTGCCGGCGGGGCAGTCGCCAGACCTGGTGCGAGCGATAGCTGGTTCCATCCCAGGCTAGGGCCGTGACGGTGATGGTCTTGGCGTCCCAGTCGATCTGGTTGAAGCCGGGCGGCGCCCCGCGCTCGCGGTGCGACAGCGTCCCGCAGCCGACGGCGTAGGAGCATCGATCCGCCAGCGGGATCGGCATGGCGAACGGCACATGGACATGGCCGGTCATGATCAGATCGACGCCCGCCTCGGCGAAGATCAGGGCCGCCTCGTCGCCGCGCTTGACGTCGCCGGTCATCGGCGTGCCGACCATCTCGATCAGCGGATGGTGGCAAGCCAGGATGCGCAGCGCGCCGATCGGCGCCTGACGCAGGGCCTCGGCCGCACGCCGCGTCTGGTCCAGATCGATGACGCCCTTCGACCAGTTGGGCCGCGCCTGCCAGCCGCGCGCGGTGACGACGCCGCGCACCATGACCGCATCGCTGCAGAACTGGCCGTCGTGGGCCGGAAAGCCGGTCGCCGTCTCGAACGCCCGCCAGGGGTGGAAGACGCGCGCGATGGCGTCCCAATAGGGCACGTCGTGATTGCCGACGATGACGAAGCGCGGCTCGGGCATGGCCCGCATCCATTCGCCGGCGGCCTTGAACTCGTCGGGGAACCCCTTCTGGGTGATGTCGCCGGTGATCAGAACCAGATCGTTCGGCGTGGCGTGGGCGTATTCCAGGGCGGCGGCGCAGGCGCGTTTGTGCTCGCAGCCGAAATGGACGTCGGAGAACTGAAGAACGCGGCCCACTAGATGCTGTCCTCGGCCGAGGGCGGCTTGGGCGCCAGCGCCTTGAAGGCCTTGGGCACGAAGCGGATCACGGCCTCGGGCTTGAGCAGCAGCGGCTCGCCGTCGATCACGGCCGGGATCTTGGATCGCGCGCGCACCTCGATCCGTTTCGCCGGGCGGGTCGAGACGGCCGGATCCTGGCGCCAATCGCTGAACAGCGCCGTTGCGGCCAGACGGAAGGCCTGGGGCGTGTCGCTGGGATCCATGGCCGCGGCCTCCAGTCCGATGGGGTCTTCCATCGCCTTGGAGATCATCGGGCTGATCAGCACCAGCGCCTCGGTGCGGCGTTTCTCGCCGCCATCGAGGGTGAAGCGCAGACGGCCGGAGAAGGCGCGTTTCAGGGCGCGACGACCATATTGCCAGGCCAGCTTGATCTTGCCGGTCCGCATCGCCTCGCGCGCCGGGGCCCACAGCGCCGGCGATCCCAGAATGGCGGCGCAATAGAAGTATTCGCCCTGAACCTCGCCGCCCGATACGGCCTGAGGCTCGCCCTCCTCCAGCGCCCGCTTCAGCGCCAACTTCCAGTCCGCGGTGCCATAAAGCGCCTTAGGCAACATGTTCATCGTACCGCCGGGCAGGGGGGCGATCATCGGACCGTCCGGCTTGGCCTTCGACGCCACCGAGCGCGCCGTGCCGTCGCCGGCCAGAACGAAGATCACGTCCGGCTTGGCGGCGAAGGCGTCGGCGATGATCTGGTCGAAGTTGCCCCCTTCGAACGACACGACCTCGGCCTTGAGATCATACTGCCCCAACAGGGCTTCGGCCTCGCCGGCGGCGCGGGGCCCCACGCTTCCAGACAGCGGATTGACCAGCATCACGGCGTGCCGGATCTGGGCATGGGGCGTCAACGCAGTTTTGTCGTCTGCATCGGAGGGGGGTTGGGCGACATCGGTCATGGCGGCCGAACGCCCCGCAGGCGCCGTCGTTCCGCCCAAGCGTCACCATAGTTGCGGATGCAGTCTGCCGACGCGGAACCTATGCCGCGAGGACACGTTTGCTGCCCACAGGGGCCAACACCCAGGGACAAAGGAATTCATCATGAAAAAGGCGATTATCGCGATTGCCGGCGCCGGCCTGCTGGCTTCGGCCTGCGCCAGCGACCCGTACGGCTATAACAACGGCTCGAACGAAACCGTCCGCCAAGGCGCCATCGGCGCCGGCCTGGGCGCCGTCGCCGGCGCCATCATCGGCAACAACGTCGGCGGCGGCAACGCTGCGACCGGCGCCCTGATCGGCGGCGCCCTGGGCGGCACCGCCGGCGCCATCCGCGGCTCCAACCAGGACCGCAACAACCAGCAGCGTTATCGCGACAGCCAAGGTCGCTACTACTACTGCTACGACAACCGTCAGGACGAGTGCTACTGGGACAACGGTCAGCGCCGTTATTGATCAGTGATCAAATGCCGGTCGCGAAGATCCGCGACCGGCGTTAGGTTGAAGAGGCGGCCTGTCGGACGACGGGCCGCCTCTTTTGCGTAATGGGCCGGCCGAGCCGGAGGAGGGCTGAGATGAAGCGATCGATGGGTGTGGCTATGGCGGCCGTGGGCGTGCTGGCGGCGTGCGCGCCGATGCCCAAGCGCGAGGCGCTGGTGGTGGGCGAATCGCTGTGCGCGCCGGGGCGTTTCGATATCTATTTCCTGGAGAACCAGGCGCGGCTGACCGAGCCGGCGGCGATGGTGCTGAAGGCGGCGGCGACCAAGGCGAAGGATTGCGACGTGCGCAAGGTGCGCGTGGTGGGCCTGGCTGACGCCACGGGCACGCCTGAAGCCAATCTGAACCTGTCGCAGCGGCGCGCGCGGACGGTGGTCGAGGCGCTGACCCAAGCGGGCATGCCGGCGCCGATCTTCGAGCTGAACGCCGCGGGCGATGCGGGCGCCACGACCGCAGCCGGCAATGACGAACCGCTGCGGCGCCGCGCGGAAGTGATCTACGAGGCCTATCCGCGCTGATCGACGCGGGGGCGGGCGCAGCGATGGCGCAGGGACGCGTGACGCATTAGGTTGCGGCGCTCCCCTCGCCTGCCGGAACACGCGTTTGCGCCTCTTCGCCCTTCTCCTCGGCCTGCTGTTCAGTTTGACGGGCGTTTCGGCGACCGTCGCCCAGCCGGTGCAGGCCCAGCCCACGGGCGTCGTCGCCTACGGGCCGCAGCGGACCGAGCGGATCGAGGCCGAACTGGTCCCGATGTCGCAATGGGTCGCGCCCGGTTCGACGACCGTGGTGGCGGTGCGCCAGAAAATCGCGCCCGGCTGGCACACCTATTGGCGCAATCCCGGCGACAGCGGCGGTGCGACCAGCCTGATCTGGACCCTGCCCGCCGGGGTGACCGCCGATCCGATCCTGTGGCCCCTACCCAGCCGTCAGCGGCTGATGAGCCTGATGAACTATGGCTATTCGGGCGCGGTGCTCTTGCCCGCGCCGATCCATGTGCCGCCGACGGCGCGGCCGGGCGAAGTGCTGACCCTGACGACGGATGTGCTGTTTCTGGTGTGCAGCGATCAGATGTGCGTGCCCGAGCCGATGACCCTGTCGCTGGCCCTGCCGGTGCGCGAGGGCGCAGCGCCGCTGGCCAAACCCTGGGGTGAGGAGATCGAGCGGCTGGTCGAAACCGCACCGCGACCCGCCGGAATCGAGGCGCGCGTCACGCGTCAGGGCGGCCATCTGACCCTGACCGCGACGGGCGGGCCGCTGGTTGGGGCCGATGTCGGTCAGGTCTATTTCTATCCTTTCGACGGCGGGCGCATCGACCATGCGGCGGCCCAGTCGGGCCAGCGGGGTCCGAACGGCCTGACCCTGACGCTGACGGCCGGCAAGGATGCCACGCAGACGGCGCTGAGCGGCGTCCTGGCGACCGACAAGGGCGCGTGGGAGATCACGGCGGAGCCGGGCGCGCCTCTGGCGGGCGCCCGAGGCGGCGGGTCGCTGAAGCCGCTGGACCAGACCACGGCGACGCCGGCAAAGACCGGCGCCTGGGTCTTTCTTCAGGCGCTGGGCCTGGCGCTGCTGGGCGGGCTGGTGCTGAACCTGATGCCGTGCGTCTTCCCGGTTCTGGCGATGAAGGCGGCGTCGCTGTCGGCGGCCGCGCATGATCCCGCGCGGGCGCGGCGCGACGGCCTGGCCTTCACCGCCGGGGCGCTGGTCAGTTTTCTGGTTCTGGCCGGCGTTCTGCTGGCGCTGAGGGCGGCGGGTCAGGCGATCGGCTGGGGCTTCCAGCTCCAGTCGCCGGGCGTGGTCGCGGCCCTGGCCCTGGTCATGCTGCTGGTCGGGTTGAATCTGTCGGGCGTCTTCCATGTGGGCGCCGGATTGCAGAACGCGGGGTCCGGCCCCCTGTCGCGCCTGCCCGGTTCGGCGGGCGCCTTCTTCACCGGCGTTCTGGCCGTGGTCGTCGCCGCGCCCTGCACCGCGCCCTTCATGGCCGCAGCGCTCGGCGCGGCCCTGGTCCTGGCCTGGCCGATGGCGCTGGCCGTGTTCCTGATGCTGGGGCTGGGTCTGGCCCTACCCTATCTGGCGATCAGCCTGTCGCCCGGCCTGCTGTCGCGCCTGCCGCGACCGGGCGTCTGGATGGAGCGGCTGAAGGGTCTGCTGGCCTTTCCCATGTATGGCGCGGCGCTGTGGCTGCTGTGGGTGTTCACGCGACAGGGCGGCGTCGACGCCTTGGGCCTGCTGCTGACGGCGGCGCTGCTGCTGGCCCTGGCGGCCTGGCTGACAGGCTTGGCGCAAGCGGCGCGCCAGCGTGATGAACGACCGATCCTGACCACGATCTGCGCGGTCGTCGTCGGCGTTCTGGCGCTGGGCCTGGCAGGCGTTGCGGCCGGCGCAGCGCGATATGCGGACGCCACGCCCCAAGGCGACAGCGGCCCGCTGGCCGCCCAGCCGTGGTCGGCGGCGGCGGTGAAGGCAGCGACCGCGTCGGGACGCCCTGTGCTGGTCAATCTGACCGCCGACTGGTGCGTGACGTGCAAGATCAACGAAAGCGCGGCCTTGTCCTCCCCCCGTGTGGCCGACGCCATGCGCAAAGCAAACGCCGCCTATCTGGTCGGCGACTGGACCCGACGCGACGACGCCATCACGCGTGAGCTTCAGGCGCACGGGCGATCGGGCGTGCCGCTGTATCTGCTGTATCGACCGGGTCGGGCCGAGCCGGAAATCCTGCCGCAACTGCTGACCGAGGGCGTGGTCGTGGATGCGCTGAAGGATTGAGCGTCAGCTCAGGAACCGCTGCACCGCCGCCAGGAACCGCTGCGGCTGTTCGATCATCACCTGGTGCTCGGCGCCTTCGATCCGCTCGAACCGGGCCGTGCGCGCCAGGCCTTGGAATCCGTAGCGATACAGCCCCTCCAGTCGGTTGCGGGGCGCGTCGGGATCGCGGGTCCAGCCATAGACGACAGTGACCGGGACGGTGATCTGCGACAGGCGGGGCCGCAGATCGACGGTCAGGGCCTCATACAGACCCTGGGCCAGGACGCGCCGGTCGCCGCCCTGAAGCCCCAGCCCTTCAAACACCATGTCGCCGGCCAGACCCATGTCCACGCCAAAGGCCGCGACCTGGGACTTCAGCGCCTGATCGCCGAACAGGAGCAGGGCCTGATAGCCCAGACGGGCCAGGGGCTCGACCTGATCGGATGTGGTGCGGGCGTCGATCAGGGACGGGAAGAAGGGCGAGGAATCGACCACCATGACGCGCCCGATCCGGTCGCCCATGTCGGCGGCAACGCGCAGGGCGATCTGGCCGCCCAGTGAATGGCCGATCACGGCGGGCCGGTCGATGCGCTGCTCGCGGATGTAGCGTTCGATCTCGCTGGCGGCGGGGCCGGCCAGACCGCCGCTGACATTGTCGCCGATCTGGGTCTCGCCAAAGCCGCGCAGGGTGACGAGATGCACCCGGTAACGGTTATCGAGCCGATCCGCCGTCGAGCGCCAAGCCGAGCCGGTCGAACCCAGGCCGGGGATGAAGAGGATGTCCGGCCCCCGCCCGCGCGTCTCGACGATGATGCGGCTGGAGCTGAAGGCCGGCGTTTGAGATTGGGCCTGGACGGCGACGGGGGCGAGGACGAACAGGGTCGCAAGGAGCGAGGCGAGGAGGCGGATCATCATCCGCCCCTAACGCCCGATCACGGCGATCGGTTGACGCGCAGGTGCGACCTATCGCCCCTTGAACTCCGGTTTGCGCTTTTCGACGAAGGCGGACATGCCCTCCTTCTGGTCCTCGAAGGCGAACAGGGAGTGGAACAGGCGGCGTTCGAACTGGACGCCTTGGGTCAGGGTCGTCTCCAGCGCGGCGTTGACCATCTCCTTGTTGGCCATGATCGCCAGCGGGCTTTGCGAGGCGATCTTGGCGGCGATCTTGCGCGTTTCGTCCAGCAAGGTCTCGTGAGGGTAGACGCGCGAGGCCAGGCCGGCGCGTTCCGCTTCCGCCGCATCCATCATCCGGGCAGTCAGGACCATGTCCATGGCCTTGGACTTGCCCACCAGACGGGTCAGGCGCTGGGAACCACCGATGCCGGGGGCGACGCCGAGGTTGATCTCGGGCTGGCCGAACTTCGCCTTGTCCGAGGCGACGATGAAGTCGCACAGCATGGCCAATTCGCAGCCGCCGCCAAGGGCGAAGCCGTTGACCGCGGCGATGATCGGCTTTCTGAACCGGGTGATGCGGTCGTGGCCGAGGGCGAAATAGTTGCCCATGTACATCTGGGCATAGGTCTGGTCCGCCATCTCCTTGATGTCGGCGCCGGCGGCGAAGGCCTTTTCGCCCGAGCCGGACAGGATCAGGCAGCGCACGCTGTCGTCCTGTTCGACGCTGTCGAGGAAGTCGGCCAGATCCTTGAACAGGGCCGCGTTCAGGGCGTTCAGCGCCTCGGGCCGGTTCAGGGTCACCACCGCATAGCCGTCGGCGTGGCGTTCGATCAGCAGGTTGGAATAGGCGTCGGCCATGGTCGGTCTCCTTTGACGGCGGTCATACAGGCGCGCGGCGGGGCCCGCTAGCGCAGGCGCTATCGTCGGGGCATCAGCGCCAGGGTCAGGGCGGCGCGGACCAGTTCGACCACGACCACCATCCCCAGCAGAAGATTGGCGGCGATCACCTGGCCCCGCGCGCCCGACAGGTCCAGCGTCCAGCCGAAGACGGACGACAGGGCCAGAACCAGGGCCGAGAGCAGGACCAGGCCCACAAGCAGCATCAGGGCGACGTGACCCGCCTTCAACGCCGCCTGAAGCGTCGGTCCTTCATCCAACACGCGGGCGCGACGGCGCAACAGACGCGCGATCAAGCCAGTGGCGGCGGCCTCGCCGACCGCGGCGACGACCAGGGCGGCGACGAACCACCAGATCAGGTCGCCGAGGTCGCCGGCGCGCAAACCCTGGACGAAGTGGACGAAATAGGCGCCCCAGACCAGGACGCCGACGATCAGACTGATCCACAGATGGATTTTGCGCATCGTTCAGTCCTCCAGCCCGACCATGGCGGCCAGTTTCCGCACTGTGTTCCAGTTGCGGCCGGTGCCGACGCCGATCAGGCGCGGCTGGGCCTTTTCCGCCATCTTCGAGCGGCCCAGGCCGTCGGGGTGCCAGAAAAACAGGTCTCCGCCGACCGGCTCGACTCGCTCGGCGCCGGCCGCGAAGCCGCGCAGGGCCTCGACCGCCTCGTCCTTGATCCCGGCCTTCATCACCATGACCAGCAGTTTGGAGCCGTCGATCCTGGCCTGATCCGCGAACGGATTGGCGGCCATCAGCGCCGCCCATTGCGGCGGCGTGCGCACGATTACCTCGATGGGGCGACCGAAGTGGGCGGCGATGCCTTCTTCCAGCTGAGCCTCGACATCGGTTGGGTCGGCGTCGCTCTCGATCACCAGATTGCCGCTGGCCAGCAGGGTGCGCGGGTTGGCGAAACCGGCCTCGACGGCGATGGCCTTCAGCTCGGCCATCGGGACCTTAACCCCGCCCACATTGACGCCGCGCAACAGGCAGATGCGTTCGCTCATGGGCCTATCGCTTCTGGCAGGAGGGGCAGTAGAAGGTGGAACGACCGCCCTGGACGATGCGGGCGACGACGCCGGTGCATTTGTCGCCTCGGCAAGGCTCGCCCTCGCGGCCATAGACGTCGAACCGGTGCTGGAAATAGCCCTGGCCGCCCTCGGCGTTGGCGAAGTCGCGCAGGGTCGAGCCGCCCGCCGCGATGGCGTCGTTCAGGACATTGCGGACCTCGGTCGCCAGACGCTCCAGCCGCGGCTTCGACACCGATCCAGCCGCGACCAGGGGCGAAATGCGGGCGCGGTACAGGGCCTCGCACACATAGATATTGCCCAGGCCGGCGACGATCCGCTGATCCAGCAGACTGACCTTGATGTTCTGTTTCTTGCCCGCAAAGGCCTCGACCAGATGGGCGCCGGAAAAGCCGTTGCCCAGCGGCTCGGGCCCCAGGCCGGCGAACCAGGGATGGGTCTCGATCTGGTCGCTGGAGATCAGGCCCATGAAGCCGAACCGGCGCGCGTCGGCGTACCCGATGCGGGTCGCCGCCCCATCGCGGATGGCGCAGCCGCTGAAATGTTCGTGCTTGCCGGCGATAGGCGCCGCCTCCTCGAACTCGCCCAGCAAGGTTCCGTCCAGGGTGAACCGGCCGGTCATGCCCAGGTGGGTGATCCAGGTGTCGCCGGTGGATAACGGCATCAGCAGATATTTGGCCCGCCGGTCGATCCGCAGGACCGTCGCCCCCTCCAGCCGTTCGACAAAGCGCTCGGGGAAGGGAAATCGCAGGTCGGGCCGGTTGATCCGGACCCGCGACAGCCGCGCGCCCTCTAGCACAGGCGTCAGGCCGCGTCGGACGGTTTCGACCTCGGGAAGTTCGGGCATGGCCCGGTCCTAGCCCGTCCGGCTCGCGGGGCCAAGCGGCGGGCGCGCCCGCATCTGACCGCGACCAGTTGCCGCCTGCGACAGAATGCGCTTACGTCCGCGCAAACGTGGGACTTCGCACATGACAGACGCCGCCGCCGCCCCCAAGGGCCGGCTAGAACTTACGCTCCGCGCCCTGGTGCTGGGCTGCCTGCTGGCGGTGATCTTCACCGCCGCCAACACCTATCTGGGCCTGCTGGTCGGCCTGACCTTCGCCTCGGCCATTCCGGCGGCGGTGATCTCGATGGCGGTGCTGCGGGCGTTCCGCACCTCGACCATCTGGGAGAACATGACCGTCCAGACCGTGGCCTCGGTCGGTGGGGCCATGAGTTCGATCATCTTCGTCCTGCCGGGCCTGGTGATGATCGGTTGGTGGCTGGAGTTTCCGTTCTGGCAGTCGGTGGCGATCTGCATCCTGGGCGGCGTGCTGGGCGTGACCTTCTCGATCCCGCTGCGCCGGGCGCTGGTCGTCAACGGCGGCCTGCCCTACCCCGAAGGCGTCGCCGCCGCCGAGGTGTTGAAGGTCGGGTCGCGCGGGGCCGAACAGACCGAAAGCGCAGTGCGCGAGAACAAGTCGGGCCTGTGGGTCGTGGTCGCCGGCGCCGTGGTGTCGTCAGGCTACGCCCTGCTGGTCGCGGGTCGGGTCTTTGCGGGCGAAGCGGCCAAGTTCTTCAAGCTGCCGGCCGCCCTGGGCGGCGGGGCGACGGGCATGGGCTTCGGCATGCAGTTCGCCTTGCTGGGCGCCGGTCACCTGATCGGCCTGACGGTCGGTCTGGCGCAGCTGTTCGGCCTGGTGCTGGCCTGGGCCATCGCTGTGCCGATCCTGACCAGCCCGGACACCATCGCGTGGCTGACGGCGCACGGCATTCCGTCGATCGCCTCGACCCTGCCCGCCGGCGCGCCGGCCGAGGAGCTGGCGACAACCGTCTGGGCGCGCGAAGTGCGGTTCATGGGCGCGGGCGTCATCGGCGTCGCCGCCATATGGACCCTGATCAAACTGGCCGGTCCGCTGATCGGCGGCCTGACCTCGGCGCTGGCCGCTAACGCCAAACGCGCCCACGGCGAAGTGCTTGAGCGCACCGAGCAGGACCTGCCCATCAAATTGGTGGGCGGCGTTTCGGTCGCCTGCCTGGTCGGCATCGCCGGCCTCCTGGCCTGGTTCGCCCAGAGCGCCCCGGCCCTGGCGGGATCGACGCCGCTGCTGGTGATCGGCGGCCTGGTCTATGTGGTGTTGATCGGCTTCGCCGTGGCGGCCATCTGCGGCTATATGGCCGGTCTGATCGGTTCGTCGAACAGCCCCGTGTCGGGCGTCGGCATCCTGGCCATCGTGATCGCCTCCCTGTTGATGCTGGGTGTCATGGCCATCGCCGGCGTGCCGGCCGATCCGTCGATCATCGCCTTCGCCCTGATCGTGACGGCGGTGGTCTTCGCCGTCGCCGTCATCGCCAATGACAACCTCCAGGACCTGAAGACCGGCCAGCTGGTCGAGGCCACGCCGTGGCGCCAGCAGGTGGCGCTGATCGTCGGTGTCGGCGCCGGCGCTTTGGTGATCCCCTTCATCCTGAACCTGCTGAACCAGGCCTTCGGCTTCGAAGGCGGCCCGCCCGCCATCGTGGAAGGCGCCAAGACCCTGGCGGCGCCCCAGGCGACCCTGATTTCGGCCCTGGCGCGCGGCGTCATCGGCGGCGATCTGCGCTGGGACCTGATCGGTCTGGGCGCGGCGATCGGCGTGGTCATCATCGTGCTGGACGCAATCGTGTCGAAGGCGACCAACGGCAAGGTCAAGCTGCCGCCGCTGGCCGTCGGCATCGGCTTCTATCTGCCGGCTGCGGTGACCACCATGCTGGTCATCGGCGCCGTCGCCGGCTGGATCTACGACAAGGCGGTCTCGTCCACCCGCTACGCCGACGTGGCGCGCCGGATGGGCGTGCTGCTGGCCTCGGGCCTGATCGTGGGTGAAAGCCTGTTCGGCGTCTTCACCGCCGGCGTCATCGTGGCGACCCGGGACGACGCGCCCTTCGCCATGCTGCCCGAAGGATCGGCGTGGCCGGCCATGCTGGCGGGCATCGTCGGCTTCTCCGTCGCGGTGTTCGGCCTCTACGCCTGGACCCGCAGCCGGGCGCAGAAGGTCTAGGTCAGGTCCGCGTCAAGCCGATCCAGAACGAAGGCGACCCGATCCACGAGGGTCGCCTTCGGCAATTCCACGAGGTCGTATCCATAGCTTGGATAGACGGCGGCCATGGCGGCGAAGGTCCGTTCGGCCTCATCGAAGTCCTGCCGACGTTCCGCATCCTGGCCGAAGATTTCGGTCCAGGGCGGGGCGATGAAGACCTTGCGATGGTAGCGCAGCGTGCGAGCGGCCTGATCCATATCTTCCGGGATCGGCAGGTCGCACAGCGTCAGATAGCCGACCACATCCGGCACGCCGCGATCATGAAATGTCAGTCCGCCGCTTGTCTGGCTGCGACCATGGGCGGCGATGTCGTGGTCCAGCATCTTTCGGGCGAACAGGGCGCGATCCCGCCACGGCAGGGCGTCGCCGCCCCTTTCCTGTTCCTGGCGGATGACGGCGCGCCCGGCCTCGGGTTCGACCGCATATCCAACCTGCGCCAAGGCCTCCAGCAAGGTGGTCTTGCCCGACCCCGGCCCGCCGGTCAGAACCACGCCGGTCATGCGTTTCTGGTCGCGACCATCATATAGTTGATGCCCGCCTCGTCCGACTGGCTCCAGCGGTCGTTCAGCGGGTCGTAGTTCAGGCCATAGGGGCCTTCGACGGTCACCGGCTCGGCGGCCAGCATGGCGCGGATCTCGTCGGGCTTCAGGAACTGGCACCAGTCGTGCGTCCCGGCCGGCACCCAGCGCAGGATGTATTCGGCCGCCACCTTGCCCAGGGCCAGGGACTTCAGCGTGCGGTTCAGGGTGGCGACCATCATGACCCCGCCCGGCCGGACCAGGCGCGAACAGGCGCGCACGAAGCTTTCAGGATCGGCGACGTGTTCGATCACCTCCATCGTCAGCACGACGTCGAACGGGCCGGCGCCCTCGGCCTCGATCTGTTCGACGGTGGCGGCGCGATAGGCGATGTCCAGCCCGACCATGTCGGCGTGGGCGCGGGCGGTGCCGATGTTCTCGCTGGAGGCGTCGATGGCCGAGACGTCGAAACCCATCCGCCGCATCGGTTCGGCGATCAGTCCGCCGCCGCAGCCCACGTCCAGCAGGGTCAGCCCCTCGAACGGGCGGATCGCGCCGGCGTCGCGGCCCAGCCGGGCGCACAGCTGTTCGCGGATCAGCTTCAACCGCGCCGGATTGAACCGATGCAGCGGCGCGAACGGCCCATGCGCGTCCCACCATTCGGCCGCCTGGGCTGAGAAGCGCGCCACATCGGCGGGGTCGATCGATGCGCCGAACGCCGTGTCGGACGAATTTTGCGAAAAACCCTGCCCCTGTTGGGGTAGGCGAGACGGAGCGGCGCCGTTAGAAGCGGTCATGACGCGAGGGATGAACCTTTGCGGCCTTTCACGCAAGCAGGGGGCGGAACGCCACGATGACGCGGCCCGATACGACACGACTGGTGATGAAGTTCGGCGGCACCTCGATGGGCGACCTCGAACGCATTCGCCGTGCAGCCCGGATCGTCGCGGCCGAAGTCTCGGCGGGCAAACAGGTCGCCGTCGTCGTCTCCGCCATGGCGGGCAAAACCAACGAACTGGTCGCCTGGACGGACGGCGCCGGACCGGCCGCTGCGGGCCTGCCGCTCAGCGACGACGAATATGACGTGGTGGTCGCCTCGGGCGAACAGGTGACCTCGGGCCTGCTGGCCGCGACCCTGCGCAACATGGGCTTCAACGCGCGCTCGTGGATGGGCTGGCAGGTGCCGATCCTGACCGACGACGCCCACGCCCGCGCCCGCATCATCGACATTCCTGGCGAAAAACTGGGCGCCGCCGTCGACGGCGGCGAGATCGCCATCGTGCCCGGCTTCCAGGGCGTGACGGCGGACGGCAAGATCACGACCTTGGGGCGCGGTGGTTCAGACACCTCGGCGGTCGCCGTGGCGGCGGCCCTGGGCTGCCCCTGCGACATCTATACCGACGTGGACGGCGTCTATACGACCGACCCGCGCATCGAGAACCGCGCGCGCCGTCTGGCCAAGGTGTCCTACGAAGAGATGCTGGAAATGGCGTCCCTGGGCGCCAAGGTACTGCAGACCCGCTCGGTCGAGCTGGCCATGGCGAAACAGGTGCCGGTCCGCGTCCTTTCAAGCTTTATCGAACCCGACGCGAATGGCGTCATGCCCGACAAGGGTGGAACCCTGATCTGCGACGAGGAGGAGATCGTGGAAAAACGTATCGTGTCCGGTGTGACCATGAGCCGTGACGAGGCCCGCATCACCCTGCTGGGCCTGTCCGACCGGGTGGACGCGCCCGCCGACGTCTTCACGCGCCTGGCCGAGGCCAACGTCAACGTCGACATGATCGTGCAGAGCCAGTCGCGCACCGCCGGAACGGTCAACCTGACCTTCACGACCGGGCGTCGCGACGCCGTGCGCGCCGCCGACCTGATGACCGCCGCCAAGGCGCAGCTCGGCTTCGAGGAAATCCGCGTCGACGAGGACGTGGCCAAGGTCTCGGTCGTCGGCGTGGGCATGCGCAGCCACGCTGGCGTCGCCCAGACCATGTTCAAGGCCCTGGCCGACAAGGGCGTGAAGTTCCAGGCGATCTCGACCTCCGAGATCAAGATCAGCGTGCTGATCGACGCCGCCTACGCCGAGCTGGCCGTTCGTGCCCTGCATTCGGCATATGGGCTGGACGCGGTATAGGGTGATTTCAGAAGGCGCCTAGGCGCCGGGGCGCGGGAGACATGATGCCGGCAGGCGGCGCGATGACCAGAGGACCCCGGATCCTCCTGCGCCAGATCCGCGAGGCTCTGGGCGGGGCCGGCGCGGGCGCGACGCCGGCGCAGGACCGGCTGAACATGGTCGTCAAGATCATCGCCCGGTCGATGGTCGCCGAAGTCTGCTCTATCTATCTGCGCCGCGCGTCGGGCGAGCTCGAACTGTTCGCCACCGAGGGTCTGAACCCCGACGCCGTGCACAACACCCGGCTGCGGCCCGGCGAGGGCCTGGTCGGCGAAGTGGCGCGGATGGCCCAGCCCATCAGCCTGTCGGACGCCCCGTCACACCCGTCCTTCTCCTATCGTCCCGAGACGGGCGAAGACCCCTATCACGCCTTCCTGGGCGCCCCGCTGCTGCGCGGCGGTCGGGCCATCGGCGTCCTGGTCGTCCAGAACCGCACCGAGCGGCGCTATGACGAGGAAGAGGTCGAGGACATCCAGACCATCGCCATGGTCCTGTCCGAAACCGTGTCGTCGGGCGAACTGCTGGCGCTGGACGAGTTGCGCGACGTGGAGCTGGCGCCGCACCGGCCCGAGCGGCTGAAGGGCCAGAAGTTCGCCGACGGCCTGGCCTTCGGCCATGTGGTTCTGCACGAGGCGCCGCTGGCGCCCGAACGCCTGCTATCCGACGACCCGGCGATGGAGGAGGCGCGGCTGAAGCTGGCGCTGGCCACGCTGAAGAGCGGCCTGGATGTCATGCTGGACAAGGGCCAGGGCCTGGCCGGTCCGTCGTTCGAGGTTCTGGAAACCTATCGGATGTTCGCCGACGACCGCGGCTGGAACCGGTCGCTGGAAGAGGCGGTGAGGAACGGTCTGACGGCCGAGGCGGCGGTGGACCGGGTCAGGAACGAACACCGCGCCCGCTTCGCCCAGGCGCGCGACCCCTATATCCGCGAGCGGCTGCACGACTTCGAGGACCTCGCCAACCGGCTGCTGCGGGTGCTGGCGGGCGACAAGCCGGGCGAGCGCGAACTGCCCGACGACGCCATTCTGGTGGCGCGCAACCTGGGCCCGGCCGACCTGCTGGAATATCCGCGCGACAAGCTGAAGGGGCTGTTGCTGGAAGAGGGCTCGGCCGCCAGCCACGCCGCCATCGTCGCCCGCGCGCTGCAGATCCCGTGCGTCGGGCGCCTGATGGGCCTGCGCGACCGGCTGTCGGAAGGCGACATGGTCATCGCCGACGGCGAGACCGGCGAGACCTATCTGCGTCCCCGCCCCGACATGCTGGAGGCGGTGCAGTCACGCATGGCCGTGCGCGAACAGCGCCAGGCCGAGTTCGCCCAGCTGCGCGACGTGCCGGCCGTGACCCTGGACGGTCAGCGGATCACGGTCCTGACCAACGCCGGGCTGGCGGTCGATCTGGAAAACATGATCGAGACGGGCGCCGAGGGCATCGGCCTGTTCAGGACCGAGTTCCAGTTCATGGTCTCGGACGAACTGCCCCGGCTGGACGCCCAGACGGCGCTCTACAAGCTGGTGCTGGACGCAGCGGGCGACAAGCCCGTCACCTTCCGAACCCTGGACATCGGCGGCGACAAGGTCCTGCCCTATCTGGAGGCCGAGCGCGAAGAGAATCCCGCGCTGGGCCGTCGCGCCATCCGTTTGGGTCTGGATCGGCCGTCGTTGTTGCGGATGCAGCTGCGGGCGCTGCTGGCGGCGGGGGCCGGGCGCGAACTGCGCGTCATGTTCCCGATGATCGCCACGGTGGACGAGTTCCGGGCCGCGCGCGAGTTGGTGGATATCGAATGCGCCTGGGCGCGGCGTCGCGGGCGCGCCTTGCCCGCCCTGCTGCGCGTCGGGGCGATGGTCGAATGCCCGTCCCTGTTGTGGCATCTGGACGCCCTGCTGCCGCTGACGGATTTCGTCTCCATCGGCACCAACGACCTGTTCCAGTACATGTACGCGGCCGACCGGACCAATCCACTGGTGTCGGATCGCTACGACCCGCTGTCGCCGCCGACCCTGCGTGCGCTCCAGACCATCCAGAAGGCCTGCGCCGACACCGGCACGCCGGTCTCGATCTGCGGCGAACTGGCGGGGCGGCCGCTGGAGGCCTTCGCTCTGATCGTGCTGGGCTTCACCCGACTGTCGGCGCCGGCGGGTGGGGTCGGGCCGGTCAAGCGGATGATCCTGTCGGCGGACCTGAATGCGGCCCGGCGCGGCATGGCCAATCTGCTGAACCTGTCCACCGGCTCGGTTCGTAACGAGATCGAATCTTTGGCGCGCAAGCTGAACGTCGCGGTCTGATCGCAGCCGTCTGGACGCACGGGCGGCGTTGCTGGTCGGCGCGCAATCGTCTATCTCGGGCCCTGTGAACGGCGCGTCGGCGCTGTGTTTCCCGGACATGGGGTCAGGCGTCATGACGCTGAATGCGGGGGTCGCCCCCGAGGCGATCGAAAGCATTGCGGACCGGCCCGATCCGACGGCCGCCTTCGTCG
>Ga0308156_1002084_pt1 | contig 19177 bp, 19 predicted proteins | sample PhyAR2_FD_201041 | JGI IMG/M metagenome (GOLD analysis project Ga0308156, IMG submission 201041) | Phyllosphere microbial communities from UC Gill Tract Community Farm, Albany, California, United States - DLSL A.R2 | ecosystem: Host-associated > Plants > Phyllosphere > Unclassified | place: USA... | reverse complement strand
TCGCGGGCACGGAGGGAGCCGACTACGACCCGGGCCTCGACACCGCGGCCGTCACCCATCACGTGAAGAAGGGGCAGGGCAAGCCCGCGTACTCGATGTTCGAGGGCGTCACCGACGACGGATCCACCGTCGCCGAGATCCTGCGCGAGCGCGGAATCGAGACCGTCGACGTCGTCGGCATCGCCACCGACCACTGCGTGCGCGCCACCGCGCTGGACGCCCTCGAGCACGGCCAGCACGTCCGCATCCTCACCGACCTCGTGGCGGGTGTGGCCCCGGAGGCGAGCGACGCGGCCCTCGCCGAGCTCGCGCACGGCGGCGCGGAGCTCGCGACGACCGACGCCTGACGCTGCCGCCGCGCGCCCCCGAGCGCCGCGGGACCGGGCGTCAGCCGAGCGCGGCGAGCTTCCGCGCGAAGACCGCGCGCTCGCGGTCGTTGCCGGTGAGCGCCGCGGCCCTCTCGAGCTCCGCGCGCGCCTCGTCGACGCGGCCGAGGCGGATCAGCAGCTCGGCCCGCACGCCGGGCAGCTGCGCGTAGGCCGCCAGCGCCGGGGCGAGCCCGTCGACGATCCGCAGGGCGGTGGCCGGGCCCTCGGCCATCGACACCGCCACCGCACGGTTCAGCTCGACCACGGGCGACGGCGCGATGCGGCCGAGCGCCTCGTACAGCAGGGCGATGCGATCCCAGTCGGTGTCATCGACCGACGGGGCGACGTCGTGGCACTCGGCGATCGCGGCCTGCAGGGCGTACGGCCCGCGCCCGCGACCGAGGGCGTCGCAGCTCTCGAGCGCCCGCCGGCCCAGCGCGATCAGCCCGCGATCCCAGCGGGTGCGATCCTGATCCGCCAGCAGGATCGGATCCCCCGCCGCGTCGAGGCGGGCGGGGAAGCGCGCGGCGCTCAGCGCCATCAGAGCGACCAGGCCGTGCGCCTCGGGCTCCTTCGGGACGAGGCCCGCGAGCACCCGGGCGAGGCGCAGGGCCTCGCTGCTGAGGTCGGTGCGCATCCAGCGCTCGCCCGCGCTCGCCGCGTAACCCTCGTTGAAGATCAGGTAGAGCACGCTCAGCACGGCGGACAGGCGGGCGGGGTGCTCGTCGGGAGTAGGCACCTCGAACGGCACGGCCGCGGCGGCGAGCGTCTTCTTGGCGCGCACGATGCGCTGCTGCACGGTGGCGACGGGAACGAGGAAGGCCCGCGCGATCTCGTCGGTCGAGAGGCCCCCGACTACCCGCAGGGTCAGGGCGACCGACGCCTCGCGCGAGAGCACGGGATGGCAGGCGATGAAGATCAGCCGCAGCACGTCGTCCTCGATGGCCTCCGGGTCCCACGACGGCTCGATGGCCTCATCGAGGTCGCGAGCGAGCCGGCGGTAGCGGTCGTCCTGCGTCGAGGCGCGGCGCCACTGGTCGATCGCGCGGCGCTTGCCGACGGCGACGAGCCAGGCGCCGGGGTTCGCCGGCACCCCGGCGGACGGCCATGAGGCGAGCGCCTCGGCGAGGGCCTCCTGGGCGACGTCCTCCGCGAGGGCGAAGTCGCCGGTCATCCGGGTGAGCGATGCCACGATGCGCGCGGCCTCGATGCGCCACACGGCCTCGACCGCGCGCCGCGCGGAGGCGGCGGCGGCCGAGGCGGTGGAGGTGGACGGGGCGGGCACGGGCTGTCCGGTTTCGCTGCTCGCGGGCCGGATCAGTCGCTGTTCTTGGCCGAGAGCTCCTCGCGCCAGCCCTCTTCCTTCTGGATCCACTCGTTGTCGGCCGGGAAGTCCTCGGCCCCGGTCACCCGACGGATCTCGAGCTTGTTGCCGGGGGTGAGCGGCGCGCGCTTGGCCCACTCGGCGGCCTCCTCGATGGTCGGCACCTCCAGCACCCAGAAGCCGTTGAACAGCTCCTTCGTCTCGCCGTAGGGGCCGTCGGTGACCACGGGCGCCGCCTGGGTGAAGTCGACCACCAGGCCCGGCTCGGGAGCCAGGCCGTCGCCGCCGACCATCACACCGGCCTTCAGCATCGACTCGTTGTACGCGCCCATCTTGGCGATGACCTCCTCGAAGGGGATCTCGTTGTAGGCGGCGACCGCCTCGTCCGTGGCGCGCATGATCAGCATGAACTTGGGCATCTCGTTCTCCTTCGTCTGAGGGCCTCGGAACGACCCTGTCACCTGCACGTCGGATGGGCGAGACGCAGATCGACACCGGCCGGGAACTTTTTTCCAAAGGTGCCCGGCGCGGCGTCGATCCGGCGCGGTGCGTCAGTTGAGGGCGGGCGTGTCCGTGGGGATGACGCCGTCGGCGTACAGGTCGGTGGCGAGGTCGCGCAGCGCCCGGAGAGCCACGCGCTGGGGGAGCGGGCCGTACGAGATGCGGGCGATGCCGAGCGCCTCGTACTCCGCGGCCGTCAGCGCGCCGGGCAGGCCGATCACGCTGACCTTGCGCTCGCCGATGCCCTCGACGAGCGCCTGGGTGAGGTCGCGGTCGAGCGGCGCGGGCACGAACACCAGCGAGGCGCCGGCCTCGAGGAAGGCGCGGCCGCGGGCGATCGCGTCCTGCAGGCGCTCCTCGACGGGCCCGGTGCCGCGGACGAACGCGTCCGTGCGCGCGTTCAGCTGGAAGGCGACGCCCTCGGCCTCGGCGGCCTTCACGATCGCCTCGACGCGAGAGACGGCCTCCGAGAGCGGCACCAGGCGATCCTCGACGTTGGCGCCGACCACGCCGACGCCGATCGCGTGGCGCACGGTCTCGGCCGGGTCGCTATAGCCGTTGTCGAGATCCGCGCTGACGGGCAGATCGGTCGCGGCGACGATCTCGGCGACGGCCGCGATCATCCGATCGAGCGGGATCTCGCCGTCGGCGAAGCCGTGGCTCGCGGCGATCGCGTGGCCGGCGGTGGCGAGAGCCTTCGTGCCCGGCAGGTCGCTGACGACCTTCGCGCTGATGGCGTCCCAGACGTTGACGACGCGGAGGATCTCCGGCGCCTCGTGCAGCGCCTTGAGGGTGAGGGCGCGGTCCTGTGTGGTGGTCATGATCCGACGCTATCGGCGCGGCGAGGGGTCGGGACAGCTTCGGGCGACTTCCGCCGCTTCCGATTCAGTGGTCGCCGTCGTCCTCGAGGAGCATGCCCACGGACGTGGCGCAGGTGTCGCCGCGCCAGGCCTCGATGCCCTCCCGGACGGCGAACGCCGCGATCACCAGTCCGGCCACGGCATCGGCCCACCACCAGCCGAGCGCGCTGTTGAGCACAAGGCCCAGCAGCACGGCCACCGACAGGTAGGCGCAGATCAGCGTCTGACGGGAGTCGGCCACCGCCGTCGTCGATCCCAGGGCGAGCCCGGCACGCCGCTCGGCGAACGAGAGGAACGGCATCACGATCGCGCTCACGGCGGCCAGGGCGATGCCCACCGTGCTGTGCTCGGCGGCGTGCCCGCCGATCAGGGAGGACACCGAGGCGACGCCGACATAGGCGGCCAGGGCGAAGAACGCCAGCGCGATGACGCGGAGCGTGGGCTTCTCCCAACGCTGCGGCTCACGACGGGTGAACTGCCATGCCACCGCCGCCGCGGAGAGCACCTCGATGGTCGAGTCGAGACCGAAGCCGATCAGGGCGCTGGAGGACGCCGCGGCGCCGGCCGAGATCGCGATGACCGCCTCGATCACGTTGTAGCCGATCGTGGCCCCCACGATGATCCGGATCCGGCGCTGCAGGACGTGGCGGCGCGCGTCGGTGAGCGCCATCAGCAGCTGCACCCCTCGCCGTCGCAGCAGTCGGGCTCGACGTAGAGCACCACGCGGAGCAGCTCGTCCAGCGCGGGGGCGAGGTGAGCATCGGCGAGGCGGTACCAGACGCGGCGCCCCTCGGGCATGGTCTCGACGAGGCCGCATCCGCGCAGGCACGCGAGGTGGTTCGACATCGCCTGGCGCGAGACGCCGAGCGCGTCGGCGAGGTCGGACGGGTAGGCCGGGGCCTCACGCAGGGCGAGGAGCACACCCGTCCGCACCGGGTCGGAGAGGGCGTGCCCGAGACGGGAGAGCGCCGCGGTATGCGTCGCGGAGGCGAGGGCGGAGGGCATGGCTCGATAGTACAGAAAAGGCTGAACTATTCGTGCCGCCCGGGCGTCGGGTGACGCGTGATGGGTCCCGGATACGGGAGCGGGCCCAGGACTCGTGGTCGCTGGGCCCGCGCTGCGCTGGTGGGCCCAGTGGGGCTCGAACCCACGACCCGCGGATTAAAAGTCCGATGCTCTGCCAACTGAGCTATAGGCCCGCGTCCACTTTACGTGGCCCCGGCACTCCGCCCGCGCACGGGAACACGGGCATAGCCTTGAAGGATGACCGACGACTTCCACAAGCCCGTGAAGCGCCCGTCGGAGACCTTCGACCGTCTCTTCGAGGCACCGGATCCGGCGGAGATCTCGCGGGCGGCGCATTCGACCGCCGCCGTGCTGCTCTCCCGTGTGCGCGAGGAGCAGGATCCGGAGACGGTCGACCGCCTCATCGCCTTCACCCGCCAGCACGGCATCGACGACATCGCGGAGCTGTGGTCGCGCTCGCCGGCCGCGACATTGCCCGGATCGCTGTGGCGGCTCTACCTGCTGCAGGTCGCCATCCACGACGACCCCGCCACCGCGGCCCTGCTCTACGACCGCGGCCGCGTCGAGCTGCACTCCGCCGACGCCGTCGTCGCCGGCGCGCCCGTCCCCGCGAGCCCGACCGAGCTCGTCGCCCTGATCGACGCGATCCTGCGTGGTGCGTTCCAGGGCGACTTCGCCGTGGCCCTCGACCGCGCGGCCGCGTTCTGCCGCGTGCAGGCGTCGGGAGCCACCCACCTCGCGGACGACTACGAGGCCACCGAACCCGAGCGGTCCAGTGAGCTCACCCGGCGGGCGCTGCGGCTGGCGACCTACGCCACCGACCTCACGGTGTCCGCGCGGCTCTGGCGCCGCGATTCCCTCACCTGAGCCACCGCCGGGAATACCCGCGCCGCGCTCTTGTTAAACTGATTCAGTCGGGCCGCAGCAAACCCCGGGCTCCAATATTCGCCGCTCCGAGCGGCCTTGCGCCGAGAGGCGTTTTCTGCGGTCCGGCTTTTCACGTTCAGGCACTGCGTGGGGATTCCGCAGGCTAGGCCCGAGGCCATGCGGTCGGCCGGATCGCCCCGCTTCGCCGCGGGTTGCCGGCGGGCCTCGGCCCGATGCTGTTGCTGGCGAAGTTCGCCATCACGCCCACGGCCGACATCCTGCGCGATCCGATGGCGGTGTTCCCGAACGGCATCGCGTGGGACAACCTCGGCAAGGCGTGGAACGACGTGCAGATCAGCCGCTACTTCCTCAACACCGTGTGGCTGGCGCTCGGGTCGTGGGCGTCGCAGATGCTGGTGGCGACGACCGGCGGCTACGTGCTGAGCGTGCTGCGGCCGCGGTACGGCCGGATCGTCGAGGGCCTCGTGCTGTCGACGATGTTCATCCCCTCGATCGTGCTGCTGGTGCCGCTGTACCTGACGATCCTGGATCCGCCGCTGCTCGGGCAGTCGCTGATCAACAGCTTCTGGGCGGTCTGGCTGCCGGCGGGCGCGAGCGCGTTCAACGTGCTGCTGGTGCGCCGCTTCTTCGACACCCTCCCGCGCGAGGTGTTCGAGGCCGCCCGCATGGACGGCGCGGGCCCGTACCGGATCTTCGCCCTCATCGTGCTGCCGATGTCGAAGCCGATCCTCGGCGTCGTCTCGGTGTTCGCGATCATCGCGAGCTGGAAGGACTTCCTCTGGCCGCTGCTGGTGCTGAAGGAGCCGTCCATCCAGCCGCTGTCGGTGCGCCTGCCGGCGATCGCCGGATCGACCGAGCTCGGCGTCTTCCTCGCCGCGCTCGCCATCGCGACGCTGATCCCCGTGCTGCTGTTCCTGCTGTTCCAGCGCACGTTCCTCGCGAGCGCCGGGCTGGGCGGCGCGGTCAAGGGCTGACGGGTCGGGCGAGGTTCTAGGCTCGGGACATGACCTGGCGCTTCGCCCTCCTCGTCGCCCCGGCGGCGGCCGATGACCTCCGCGACGGCTACGACGACACCCTCGCGGTGATCGACCCGGACGCGCCCGCGCTGAGCGTGGGCGAGCTGAGCACGCAGCGCGGCGACGGCATCTTCGAGACGATCGGCGTGGTCGACGGCCACCCGCAGGAGGTGCAGGCGCACCTCGAGCGCCTCGCGCATTCGGCCCGCCTCTGCGACCTGCCGGCGCCGAACCTCCCGCAGTGGCGCGCGGCGGTCGACCGCGCCGCCGCCGCGTGCCCGCCGGGTGAGAGCGCCATCAAGCTCATCCTGAGCCGCGGCGTCGAGCGCGCGGCGACCGGTCTCGAGGGGCCGACCGCGTGGGTGACCGCCTCGCCCGTGCCCGACCACTCGCGCGCGCGCGTGGAGGGCATCAAGGTCGCCACCCTCGACCGGGGGCTCGACAGCCGCGCCGCGACCCGCGCCCCGTGGCTGCTGCTGGGCGCGAAGACCCTGTCCTACGCCGTGAACATGGCGGCCCTGCGCGAGGCGCACCGGCGCGGCGCCGATGACGCGATCTTCCTCACCACCGACGGCTACGTGCTCGAGGCGCCGACGGCGTCGGTGATCCTGCGCCGCGGCGACCGGTTCATCACGCCCGAGCCGACCGGCGGGATCCTGCAGGGCACAACCCAGCTCAGCGTCTTCGACTGGCTCGAGGAGAACGGCCACTCCACCGACTACGAGCACGTCCCCGCCGGCTCGCTCGCCGACGCCGATGCGATGTGGCTCGTCTCGAGCGTGCGTCTCGCCGTGCCGGTCACGCATCTCGACGGCGCGGCCCTCGGGGTCGATCGCGAGCTCACCGCCGCGATGAACGCCTACCTGCTCAGCCCACGCGACTGACCCGGCCGCCCTCCAGGGCGACGGCGAGGCCGGGCACCTCGAGCCCGAGCGCCCGGGCCGGGGCGACCGCCGTGAGCTCGGCGATCAGCGCCGGATCCGCCCCGCGCGCGAGCAGGCGCTCGACCGCGTCCGAGACCGACGAGGTCGATCCGGCGATGGCGCCGTCCGCGGCGCGGGCGACGCCGTCGCGCACGGTCACCGCCGAGCCCGCCAGCGTGTAGTCGCCGTCGCCGAGGCCCGCCGCCGCCATCGCGTCGGAGACGAGCATCGCGCGTCCGGCGCAGTCGCGCAGCGCGAGATCCAGCACGCGGTCGTCGAGGTGATCGCCGTCGCCGATCAGCTCCACCGCGAGACGCGGGTCGCCCAGCGCGACGCCGACCGTCCCGGGGGCGCGGTGGTGCAGGGGCGGCATGCCGTTGAAGAGGTGCGTGACGATCGAGGCGCCGAGATCGACGGCGCGCGAGACGACGTCCGCGGGCGCCTCGGTGTGCCCGATCGCGACGCGCACACCCGCCTCGACCAGCCGCGGCACGACCTCGAGCGCCCCGGGCAGCTCGGGGGCGAGCGTGATCATCCGCACGCCTCCGTCGCCGGCCTCCAGCAGCGCGTCGATCTCGGCGGGCGCGGGCGACCGCAGCAGATCCGGGTTGTGCGCCCCGCGACGCCCCGCGCTGAGGAAGGGCCCCTCGAGGTGCAGCCCGGCGAGCGTCCCCGCGTGCACCAGCGGCGCCAGTTCGCGCAGCCGCGCGACGAGGTCGGCCGGCGACCCGGTCGCGAGGGAGGCGACGAGCGTCGTCGACCCGCGCCCGGCGTGCCAGGCGATGGCCTCGGCCGGATCCGCGCCCACGGTGGCGAAGTCCACCCCGCGCGCGCCATGCACGTGGCCGTCCACGAACCCGGGGAGGATCGCGTCGACAGTGCGGTCGGCGTCGGCGGGAGCGCCGTCCCCGCGCTCGACCACCCGTCCGCCGGCCAGGCGCACCCAGCCGGGCCCGTCCGATCCGGAACCGTCGATCACGCGAGCCGCGGCGATGAGCGTCATGCCCTCATCCTCCCGCAGAAACGGCGGACGGCCCCGCCCGAGGGCGAGGCCGTCCGTCTGGGGCGCCGGCTGACCGGCGCCAGGGATCACCCGAAGCGGCCCGAGACGTAGTCCTCGGTCGCCTGCACCGAGGGCGTTGTGAAGATCGTCGAGGTGTCGGCGTACTCGATGAGCCGGCCGGGCTTGCCGGTGCCGGCGATGTTGAAGAACGCCGTCCGGTCGCTGACGCGCGAGGCCTGCTGCATGTTGTGCGTCACGATCACGACCGTGTAGTCGTTCTTGAGCTCGTTGATGAGCTCCTCGATCGCGAAGGTCGAGATGGGGTCGAGGGCCGAGCAGGGCTCGTCCATCAGGATCACCTGGGGCGAGACGGCGATCGTGCGCGCGATGCACAGGCGCTGCTGCTGGCCGCCCGACAGGCCGGAACCCGGGCGGTCGAGGCGGTCCTTGACCTCGTTCCAGAGGTTCGCGCCGCGCAGCGACTTCTCGACGAGGTCGTCCGCGTCGCCCTTCGAGATCCGCTTGTTGTTCAGCGTCACGCCGGCCAGCACGTTCTCGCGGATCGACATCGTAGGGAACGGGTTCGGCCGCTGGAACACCATGCCGATCTGGCGGCGCACCATCACGGGGTCGACGCCCTGGCCGTAGAGGTCCTCGCCGTCGAGCAGGACCTCGCCCTGGACGCGCGCGCCGGGGATGACCTCGTGCATGCGGTTGAGCGTGCGCAGGAACGTGGACTTGCCGCAGCCCGACGGCCCGATGAAGGCCGTGACGGTGCGGGGCTGGATGTCGATTGACACCCCCTCCACGGCGAGGAAGTCGCCGTAGAAGACGTTGAGGTCGTTGACTTCGATGCTCTTGGACATCAGATTCTCTTTCGCAGGTCAGTCGAAAAGGTCAGCGGCCGGTCATCTTCGGCGCGAAGATCTTGGCGATCAGTCGCGCGCCGAGGTTGAGCACCATGACGATGAGGATGAGGGTGAGGGCCGCCGCCCATGCGCGGTCGAGGTAGGCCTGGACGTCGACGCCCGGCTGGTCGTAGCTGAAGAATGCGAACACCGGCAGGGTCATCATCGGGTCGTCGAACAGGTTCACGTTCAGGTTCGGGGTGATGCCGGCGGTGAGCACCAGCGGCGCGGTCTCGCCGATGACGCGCGAGATGGCGAGCATCACCGTGGTGGTGATGCCGGCGATCGCCGTGGGCAGCACGACCTTGAGGATGGTCAGCCAGCGCGGCACGCCGAGGGCGTAGGCCGCCTCGCGCAGCTCGTTCGGGACGATCCGCAGCATCTCCTCGGTGCCGCGCACCACGACCGGGATCATCAGCACGGTGAGGGCCAGCGCGCCCATGAAGCCGAACGAGATGCCCGGCTTGATGAAGAGCGAGAAGACGGCGTAGATGAACAGGCCCGCCACGATCGAGGGGATGCCGGTCATGACGTCGACGAGGAACGTGATCGTCTTCGCGACCTTCCCGCGGCCGTACTCGACGAGGTAGATCGCGGTCATGATGCCGATCGGCACCGAGATGACCGTCGCGGTCAGCGTGATGAGGACCGTGCCCCAGATGGCGTGCACGGCGCCGCCGCCCGCGCCGACGATGTTGCGCATCGAGAAGCTGAAGAACTCGCCGTCCATGCGCGCGAAGCCCTCGACGACCACGGTGTACAGCACCGAGACCAGGGGGACCAGCGCGAGGACGAACGCGCCCGCGACGAGCGCCGTCATCAGGCGGTCGGTGGCGTGGCGGCGGCTCTCGGCGATGCTCGAGACGACGGTGATCGCGACGAGGTAGATCACCATGCCGAGCACCAGCGTGCCGGCGATGTTGAACTGCGCGGGGTCGCCCGTGGTGTTCACGAGGGCGAAGACGACGCCCGAGATGAACATGGCGAACGCGAGCAGGATCCACGGCATGCCCTGGGGCAGGCGGCCCGAGGTGAGCGTCGAGAGGCGCGGGGCGGCGGCGGGGGCGGACATCAGTTGGCTCCGGAGAACTCGGCCCGGCGTGCCACGATCCAGCGCGCGAGGAAGTTGACGGCGAACGTCACGATGAACAGGATCAGACCGGCCGCCACGAGGGTGGCGGTGCCGTCGCCGTGGGCCTCGGGGAAGCGCAGCGCGATGGTGGCGGGGATGGTCGACGGGTTCACGGTGCTGAGCAGCTGGAAGGTCACCAGCGACGACGGCGCGAGCACCATCGCCACGGCCATGGTCTCGCCGAGGGCGCGGCCGAGACCGAGCATGGCGGCCGACACGATGCCGCTGCGCGCGAAGGGCAGCACGGCCATGCGGATCATCTCCCAGCGCGTGGCGCCGAGGGCCAGGGCGGCCTCCTCGTGCAGCTTCGGCGTCTGCAGGAAGATCTCGCGGCAGATGGCCGTCATGATCGGCAGGATCATCACCGCGAGCACCAGGCCGGCGGTCAGGATGGTCTTGCCCGAGCCGGACGTGGCGGTGCCGTCGTCGACCGCGAACAGCGGGATCCATCCGAGGTTCTCGTTCAGCCACCGGTAGAACGGCACCAGCACCGGCGCGAAGGTGAGGGCGCCCCACAGGCCGAACACGACCGACGGCACCGCGGCCAGCAGGTCGATGACGTAGCCGATCACGCCGGCGAGCTTGCGCGGGGCGTAGTGCGAGATGAACAGGGCGATGCCGAGGGCGATCGGCGTCGCGATGACCAGCGCGATCGCGGCGGCCCAGACCGTGCCGAACACGATCGGCCCCACCCAGGTCCAGAACGACTCGCCCTTGAGGATGTTGTTGTCGCTGGTGTCGGCCTGGAAGGCCGGCAGCGACTGGATGACGAGGAACAGCGCGACGGCCGCCAGCGTCACCAGGATGACGAGTCCCGATCCGAGCGCGGTGCCCGAGAAGATGCGGTCGCCGAGCCGCTTCACGGCCTTCGGCGGCGTGCCGGGCTCAGCCGGCGGGGCCTCCGGCTCGGTCATGGTCGTGGTCATGGGAGATCCCACTCCTCAGGGTGCTCGGGTCGTTCGGGTCGGGCGAGGGGCCGGCTGAGCCGGAACGGGCCGGCGCCCTCGCGCTCCTCGAGGACGAGGATCCCACAGGGGAGCGCGAGGGCACCGGGTGCCGATACGAGATCAGGCGGTGCGGATCACTCCGTGACGATCGCGTCGATCGCGGCGGAGACCTTCTCGATCAGACCGGCCGAGAGGGGAGCGGCGCCCGCGGCGTCGGCGGCCACCTGCTGGCCCTCCTCGGAGGTCACGTACTGGAAGTAGCCCTTGACGAGCGAGGCGACCTCCGGGTCGTCGTACTCGACGCAGCCGATGAGGTACGACACCAGGGCGATCGGGTACGAGCCGGCCGGCGCGGCGGAGGGGTCGACGTCGAACGCGAGGTCGTGGTCGGCGCGACCCTCCTCGAGCGGCGAGGCCTCGACGAGCGCGGCGGCGGCCTCGGCCGAGTACGGGACGAACTCGTCGCCGTTCTGGACCGCGACGGCGCCGAGCTCGGAGGTGCGCGACGCGTCGGCGAAGCCGATGTAGCCGTCGCCGGCCGAGATCGCGTCGACGACACCCGAGGTGCCGTCCGCGCCCTCGCCCGACTGCAGCGGCCACTCGTCGGAGGGCTCGTGCGTCCAGACCGAGGGCGCCGTGGCGGCGAGGTACTTCTGGAAGGTCTCCTGCGTGCCGGAGGCGTCCGCGCGGTGGACGGGCGTGATGACCGTCTCGGGCAGGTCGGCGTCCTCGTTGAGGGCGGCGATGGCCGGGTCGTTCCACTTCGTGATCTCGCCGGCGAAGATCTTGGCGATCGTGTCGGCGTCGAGGTTGAGCGTCTTGATGTCGCCGAGGTTGAACGCGATGGCGATCGGCGAGATGTAGTTCGGGACCTCGACGATGTCGTCGCTCGCGCAGGCGCCGAAGCCGCCCGCGGCGATCTCGTCCTGCGTGAAGGCGCGGTCCGAGCCGATGAAGTTCGACGCGGCGGCCTTGAGGTTGTCGCGGCCGACGCCCGAGCCCGTGGCCTCGTAGAGCACGTTGGCGTCTGCGTTCTCGGTCTGGAATGCGGCGACCCATGCCTCCTGGGCCGAGCCCTGCGCCGACGAGCCCGTGGCCTCGATCGTGCCCGCGAGGGTGGTGGTGCCCTCGGGGGCGGTGGTGTCGTCGCCCGCGGGGGCGGCGGTCTCGTTCGCCGCGCAGCCCGCGAGGCTGAGCGCGGCGACAGCGCCGAGCGCGGCGATGGTGGTGAGACGGGTGATCTTCACTGTGTGTCCGTTCGATCAGGGTTTCTGGGACGTGCCGGCCTCGTCGCAGGGCACACCGTGAACGTAGGAGGGGACGGTGAAGAGAGTGCGCTGTGGCGGTTAACGCAAGGTGAACGACCCCGGATCCCGCGCGCAGAAGCCCGGAATCACGCGGGCGGGCGCGCGTTCCGGGCTTCCTGAGTGAGCGCCGTGAAGACCCGTCAGGCCTTCGGGGCGTGCGTCTCGATGGCGACGATCCCGGATCCGGGGTTCGTGGCCGAGATGTGCACCACGCTGAACGACCCCGTCTCGAGGGCCGCGGCGTCCGAGAGGTACGAGCCGCGGATCGTGCCGGTGGCGAGGGCGAGCTCCGAGAGGATGTCCGGCAGCACCGGGCCGTGGCTGCACAGCACCGACGGCTTCCCGGAGCGCACGCGGCGGCCGACGACCTCGCGCACGTCCGACGTGCCGTCCTCCCAGGCGTCCTGGCTGATCAGGTCCGTCTCGCGCACGCGCGTGCCCAGGGCCTTGGCCAGCGGGGCGACGGTCGCGACGCAGCGCACGGCTGTGCTGGAGACCACGCGGCGCACGCCGAAGGCGCGCAGGGGCCCCACGATCGCCTTGGCCTGCGCCTTGCCGCGCGGGTGCAGCGGCCGCAGGGCGTCGCGTCCGTTCCACTCGTCGCGGGTGAGGGCCTTGCCGTGCCGCTGCGCGATGATCGGGAAGGTGTGCAGCACGCCGTCGTCGACGAGCCGCTCGAAGCTCTCCAGGATCTCGATGTCGACGGGGTAGCTCAGCCGCGTGTGCGCCTTCTTCAGGCTCACCCACTCGAGCCCGGAGATCTCGTCGTTGGGCACGAACGCGCTGGCGCGGATCGCCTCGTCGGTCGCGGGCGCCGACCAGTAGTGCACGATCTTCTGCTTGCCGTTGGGCAGGTGGTAGTGCGAGACGCCGAGGGGCACGCCGAGCGCGGTCCGGATCCCCGTCTCCTCGAAGATCTCGCGCACCGCGGTCTCGGCGAGCATCTCGCCCGGGTCGACCTTGCCCTTGGGCAGCGTGATGTCGCGGTACTTGGTGCGGTGGATCAGCAGCACACGCAGCTTGCCGTCGAGGACGCGCCAGACGACGCCCCCGGCCGCGTAGACCGCGAGATCGGCCTTCATCGGATCGCGCGCCCCTGCCGGCGGCGCTTGATCGTCGACATGCGCCGGTCCTGCAGGTCGACGAGCGGCTTGCCGTCGTCCGAGACGCTGTGGCGTGTCCAGACGCCGCCCTCGCCGAGATGCCACGAGCTCACGCGCTCGTCCATCGCCAGCTCGAACAGGCTGAGCAGCTCGCCGACGTGCGGGGGGGAGGTCACCCGCACCAGGGCCTCGACGCGGCGGTCGAGGTTGCGGTGCATCATGTCGGCGCTGCCGATGTAGACCTCGGGCTCCCCGCCGTTCTCGAACGCGAAGATGCGCGAGTGCTCGAGGTAGCGACCCAGGATCGAGCGCACCGTGATGTTGTCGCTCACGCCCGGCAGGTCGGTGCGCAGCGAGCAGATGCCGCGCACCCAGACCTCGACCTTCGCCCCGGCGATGCTGGCGCGGTACAGGGCGTCGATGATCTGCTCGTCGACCATCGAGTTGACCTTGATCCGCACGTGCGCGGGCTTGCCGTCGAGCGCGTTCTTGGCCTCGCGGTCGATGAGCCGCAGCAGGCCCTTGCGCAGGTGCAGGGGAGCGACCAGCAGGCGCTTGAACTTCTTCTCGATCGCGTAGCCCGACAGCTCGTTGAACAGGCGGGTGAGGTCGCGGCCGACCTGCGGGTCGGCGGTGAACAGGCCGAAGTCCTCGTACAGGCGGCTGGTCTTCGGGTTGTAGTTTCCCGTGCCGACGTGGCTGTAGGTGCGCAGCTCGCCCTTCTCCTCGCGGATCACGAGCGCGAGCTTGCAGTGGGTCTTGAGGCCGACGAGACCGTAGACCACGTGCACGCCGGCCTTCTCGAGCTTGCGTGCCCAGACGATGTTGTTGGCCTCGTCGAACCGGGCCTTGATCTCGACCAGCGCGAGCACCTGCTTGCCGGCCTCGGCCGCGTCGATCAGCGCCTTGACGATGGGGCTGTCGCCCGAGGTGCGGTAGAGCGTCTGCTTGATGGCGAGCACGTGCGGATCGCGCGCGGCCTGCTCGAGGAACGCCTGCACGCTGGTGGCGAACGACTCGTACGGGTGGTGCACCAGCACGTCCGACTTCCGGATCGCCGCGAAGATGTCGGGGCGCGGCTCCTGGTCGACCGGCTGGAACGGCAGGGCCGTGGTCGGCACGTGGGGCGCGTAGCGCAGCTCGGGGCGCCTGATGCCGGCGACGCTGAACAGCGAGCGGAGGTCGAGCAGGCCGGGCAGGCGATAGACCTCCTGCTCGGTGATGTCGAGCTCCTTGATCAGCAGGTCGAGCGTCAGCGCGTCCATGTCGTCGCCGATCTCGAGGCGGATGGGCGGGCCGAACCGGCGGCGCAGGAGCTCGGCCTCCAGCGCCTGGATGAGGTTCTCGGTCTCGTCCTCCTCGATCACCATGTCCTCGTTGCGCGTGAGGCGGAACGTGTGGTGGTCGAGCACCTCCATGCCGGGGAAGAGGTCGTCCAGGTGCTGGGCGATGAGCTCCTCGAGCGGCAGGAAGCGCGTGCTGCTCGCCCCGTCGCCGGGCACCTCGACGAAGCGCGGCATCATCTGCGGCACCTTCAGGCGCGCGAACTCCTGGCGTCCCGTCCGGGCATTGCGGATCCGGATGGCCAGGTTCAGCGACAGGCCCGAGATGTAGGGGAACGGGTGGGCCGGGTCCACGGCCAGCGGCATCAGGATCGGGAAGACCTTGGCCTGGAAGTAGTCGTACATCGTCGCGTGCTCGGCGGCGTCGAGGTCGTCCCAGCTCACGACCTGGATGCCGGCCTCGGCCAGCGCGGGGCGCACCTGCTCGCTCCACACCCGGGCGTGACGCACCTGCAGCGCGTGCGCGGCCGACGAGATGGCGGAGAGGGCCTCGGCGGGCGACGTGCCCACGTTGGTGGGAACGGCGAGGCCCGTCACGATGCGGCGCTTGAGGCCGGCGACGCGGACCATGAAGAACTCGTCGAGGTTGCTCGCGAAGATCGCCAGGAAGTTCGCCCGCTCCAGCAGCGGGGTGTTCGGGTCCTCCGCCAGCTCCAGCACCCGCTGGTTGAACGCGAGCCAGCTCAGCTCGCGGTCGAGGTAGCGGTTCTCGGGCAGCTGGGCGTCGGGGACCTCGATGGCGGTGTCGAAGTCGTCGTCCTCGGCGTCGCTGATGCCGGAGTCCACGATGGCGGAGTCGATCATGCCGCCATCCTGCCATTCACCGGTGACGCCCACGTTAACTGCGGTGCGGCTCACGCGTCGGCCGCGGCCTGCTCGTCCTCGTACACGTTGAAGCGGTAGCCGACGTTGCGCACCGTGCCGATGAGCTGCTCCAGGTCGCCGAGCTTGGCGCGCAGCCGCCGCACGTGCACGTCGACCGTGCGCGTGCCGCCGAAGTAGTCGTAGCCCCAGACCTCGCTCAGCAGCTGCTCGCGGGTGAACACCCGCGAGGGGTGCGTCGCGAAGAAGTGCAGCAGCTGGAACTCCTTGTAGGTCAGATCCAGCGGCTTGCCGTGCACCTTAGCCGAGTACGACGACTCGTCGATCGTGACGCCGGAGGTCTGGATCCGCGTGCTCGTCTGCTCGGTCGAGCGGCGTCCGACGGCCAGGCGCACGCGGGCGTCGAGCTCGGCGGGGCCGGCCGTGACCAGGATCACGTCGTCGATGCCCCAGTCGCTCGAGACCGCGGTCAGGCCGCCCTCGGTGACGACCGCGATGAGCGGCGAGTCGAGCCCCGTGGTGTTGAGGATCTTGCAGAGCGACTTCGCCGCGACCAGGTCGCCGCGCGCGTCGACGAAGACGACGTCGGCGCTGGGGGCGTTTACCAGCTGGGCCGGCTCGGCCGGGATCTGGCGGACGCGGTGGCTCAGCAGCTCGAGCGCGGGCAGGACGGGCCCTCCGCCGGGGGCGGAGCTCAAGACGAGAAGCTGGGCCAAGCGAAGTCCTCACCGGCGCGGGTGGGGGCCGCGCCCTGGCATCGTCGCGGTGGGGTTCCGCGTCGTGGCCCCAATCATAGGGTGCCCCGCGGCCGCGCATCGGCAGCCCCGACACGGGACGACTTCGGCGGGGGGTTTGCCGGGATCCCGCGTCGCCAGCGAGAATGGCGCCATGACGATCCCCGAGCTCGCACCCCGCCGCCGCTACGGCGCGATCGCGGTCACGTGGGTCTTCGCGCTGGTCGTCGCGGTCGTGATCGCGGTGTTCGTGCCGTTCGAGCTGCGCTTCTGGTGGTTCGCGCTCGCCGGGGGCGCCAGCATGGTGTGCGCCTTCGTCGCCCACCTCATCGACGGCCGGGCCGACGGCTTCATCGCCCGCGTGAGCGTCGCGGCCCTCGGTGGCATCACGATCCTCGGCATCGTCGCGCTGATCACGCTGATCATGTCGATCACCACCGCCGCCTGATCCGACGGCGGTCGCTCGACGTCGAAAGACCCCCGCGAGACCGCCGGCGGCCGCCGGGGCTAGACTTCTGGGCATGGATCTCGTTGCGCTCGAACTCTTCTTCGTCGGGCTGCTGGGCCTTGCGAGCCTGGCGATCGCCTTCATCTCCGGCGCGGTGGTCTGGAACCTCTTCCGCGGCCAGCGCTGACGGGCATCGGCATGATCGAGCTGCCGACCGACCTCCCCGCCGACCTGGTGCCCCTCGCGTGGCTCATCGGCGTGTGGGAGGGAACGGGTGTCATCGACTACCACGTGGGCGACACGCACTACGAGGGCGAGTTCACGCATCGCGTGAGCTTCAGCCATGACGGCGGCCCCTTCCTGAACTACTCGGCCTCGGCGTTCCTGGCCGCGTCCGACGGCACGCCCTCGCGCGCGCTCAACTCGGAGACCGGCTTCTGGCGCCTCGCCCGGCCCGCCACGGCGGCCGAGCCCGGCCCCGGGCTGCTGCCGCCGCTCGGTGCCGAGGCGCTGCGCACCGCCGACGACGTCGAGCAGCTGCGCAACGCCGACGGCGGCTTCGACCTCGAGGTGGCGCTGGTGCACTCCGACGGCGTGAGCGAGCTGTACCTCGGCCAGGTCAAGGCCGCGCGCATCGACCTCGCCACCGACGCCGTCGTGCGCACCGCGAACGCCCGTCAGTACGCCGCGGCGACCCGCATCTACGGCCTCGTCGAGGGCCACCTGCTGTGGGCGTGGGACATCGCCGCCCTCGGCCGCGACCTCGGCTCGCACGCCTCGGCCCGCCTCGCGAAGGTCTCCTGATGGGCGAGCGGCCGTTCTTCGCCGATCGCGCAGGGGCCGTGGTCGGTGACGACGGCATCGCGCACTTCGGCGATCCTGTCCGCGAGCAGCGCCGCCTCGCCGCGGGCGAGGCCGTCGCGCCGCTCGACGACCGCGCCGTCATCGAGGTCACCGGGCCCGATCGCCTGACCTGGCTCGACTCGATCACGTCGCAGGCGCTGGCGAGCCTGCCGCTCGGGCAGTCGACCGAGCTGCTGGTGCTCGACCCGCACGGCCGCGTCGAGCACGCCGCCGGGGTCTTCGACGACGGAGCCTCGACCTGGCTGCTGGCCGACGCGGGCGATGTCGCCGGGTTGGCCAAGTGGCTCACGATGATGCGCTTCCGCTCGAAGGTCGAGGTGCGCGTCCGCGACGACCTCGCGATCCTGGGCCTGTTCGAGCACGGATCCGCCGAGCGCGCGATCGCGCCGGTCGCGTACCGGCCGCACACGACCGAGCAGGTGCCCGGTGGCATCCCGCTGCTGTGGGCCGACCCCTGGCGCTCGGTCGCCGCCGGCGGCTGGCAGTATGCGGCCCCCGCCTCGCACCCCGGCGCCGACTACGCCTGGGTCGAGGCCGTCGTCGATCGCGCGGCCCTGCCGCAACTCGCAGGCGTCGAGCTCGCCGGTCTGCTCGCGGTCGAGGCCCTGCGCGTCGCCGCCTGGCGGCCGCGGTGGAGCCGCGAGGTCGATGACCGGGCGATCCCGCACGAGTACGACTGGCTGCGCTCGGCCGTGCACCTGAACAAGGGCTGCTACCGCGGCCAGGAGACGGTGGCGAAGGTCCACAACCTCGGTCACCCGCCGCGCCGGCTCACCCTGCTGCACCTCGACGGCAGCGACAGCGTGCTGCCCGCGCCGGGAACGGCCGTGCTGCAGACCGGCGCCGACGGCGAGGCCACCGAGGTCGGCCACGTCACGAGCAGCGTGCGCCATCACGAGCTCGGGCCCGTCGCGCTTGCGGTGCTGGCCCGCCGGGTGCCCGGCGACGCGACCCTCGAGATCCGATCGGACGGCTCGCGGATCGCGGCGGCGCAGGAGATCATCGTGCCCGCCGATGCCGGCGCCACCGCCGACGTCCCGCGTCTGACGCGGCTGTCGCGGCGGCCGGTCGCACAGGATCCGGCACGCTGACCCCGCGGAATCGGGGATGATCGGCGGATGACCGATTCGCAGCCGCTCACCCAGGCCGTGCCGGTCACCTGGCGGGGCCGCTTCTCTCCGCGCCCGGGCCTCGAGCGCCTGCGGGAGTCGTGGCTGCCGGTCGCGCAGATCGTCGTCGCGGCGACGGGCGCCTACCTGATCGGCGTGCACGTGTTCGGGCACGCGACGCCGATGATCGCGATCACGGTCGCCATCTCGAGCCTCGGTCTCGCCCGCGACGCGCGCCCGAAGCGCGTGGTCGAGACGGTCATCGGCATGCTCACCGGCATCCTCGTCGCCGAGGCCCTGCGCCTGGTGTTCGACACCGGCTGGTGGCAGCTGGCCGTGACCCTGGCCGCCACCCTGCTCGTGGCGCGTTTCCTCTCGCCCTCGCCGGGCTTCGCGATCGCCGCGGCGATCCAGTCGACCATCGCGATGCTGCTGCCGCTGACGGGCATCCCGTTCTCCCGCCTGCTGGACGGGGTGATCGGCGGCACGCTGGCGGTGCTCGTGACCGCGCTGCTGCCGCGCAACCCCCAGGCGCACGCGCTGCGCGACGC
>Ga0308156_1002083_pt1 | contig 19177 bp, 18 predicted proteins | sample PhyAR2_FD_201041 | JGI IMG/M metagenome (GOLD analysis project Ga0308156, IMG submission 201041) | Phyllosphere microbial communities from UC Gill Tract Community Farm, Albany, California, United States - DLSL A.R2 | ecosystem: Host-associated > Plants > Phyllosphere > Unclassified | place: USA... | reverse complement strand
GACTTTGATTTCCAGTTTCAACCCAAAATCAATAAAGCAGAGATTTTAGATTTACATACCTTACGTTTTTTAGACAAGCATGAGAATCTTCTCTTCATTGGCAATAGTGGCGTAGGCAAGACCCATTCAGCCATTTCTATCATTTTAGAAGCACTAGAGAAAGGCTATAGCTCTTACTTTTGTATGAGTACTGAATTAGTGGACCGCTTATTAAGAGCCAATCAATGATGTGCACCCCAAAAGTTAGCTTACTTGATATTATCTTCCCTGAGTTTACTCGGATAGTGGGTAATGTTCATAATCAATACGTTTATGAACTTCTAACAAGCTATCCAACACCTCAAAAACTTAAGTGTGCAAGATTTGAATCTTTGCTCAAAATCAAGCGTTTGACCGCAAGAAAAGCCAAAAAAATTAAAGAAGCGGCACAATTCACGATTGGTAATCCTTCTTCTGCCCTTCAGGTTGAGCTGAAACGGTTAATTTCAACGATTCGTCACTATGACGAACAGATTGACGAAATCTAAGATCAAATCAATGAAATAACGAAACGAACTCAGTCGCCAATCTTTTCTATTACTGGTATCGGACAGCGTCTCGGTGCGATTATTCTCGCTGAAATTAAGAACATTAACAATTTTTTTAGTCCTTCTCAACTTCAAGCTTTTGCTGGTTTAGAGTCATCTATTTTCCAATCAGGGCAAATGAATAGTGCTGGACGAATGGTTAAATATGGTTCACATTATTTACGCTATGCTTTGATTTTAGCTGCTCAGTCTATTTGTCGTTTTTCCCCTCATTTCAAAACTTATCTGGCTCTCAAACGAGGTCAAGGAAAACATTATGGTGTCGCTGTTTCTCACGCTGCTAAAAAACTTATACGCATCATTTATCATCTACTCAAAACTAATCAAATATTTGATGAAACTAAGTTAACGTAATCTATTTTTAATTCAAAAATAAGTTTTAAAACTTGCTTAATTGCAAGATTTTTTGTGTACTCCAGATTGAGGTAATTCAATAAAAATGATAAAATAAGCTTGCATCCTTCAGACGATTTCCTAACTTGGGTTACAAGTTTCTCGCAGTGAGGATGTTTTTTTATTTTTCTGGAAAATCACTTTTTATTTGACTTTTAATATAGAATATCTCCTTAATTGAAAGTTTTAATTAGTTTATACTTTTCATTATTACAAGATGGATGATTGATATAATTTCAATTATTTTATGATATAAGTCGTTCAGATGAGCGGTTGTTTTGTATAAAAAAGCCATCAGTTTAATATAACTATTGGATATTATAGATATATATAAAAATGCAAACATGATTTTCGTTACATTAATATTGAAAATGATATGAAATTAAAACTTTCCGAAAAACTAAAGTTTTCTCGAAAGATAAGAACGCTTTCCGCTTTACACTCTGAGAAAAACAAGTGATAACAGAAATAACCCTAGTGTACTAGGGTTATTTCTGTTAGACGTTAATAAGGAGAAAAATACTTGGTATGAAATGATATTTCATACGATTATTCTATATTAAAAAAATTTATTTTTATTTCGAACTAGTATATTATATTATTCAAAATAAGTATTGACATTTCTTTGACACATTCGTATAATATATAAATATACTACAACTGTAGAAATTGAAACAAGGGATTTTGTTTGTGTTTGAAACCGGACTTACGATTGACAATATTGAACTATTCTCAAGCTTGTAAAGCAATATCACACTCGCAGACTGAATAGAATACTCCCTTGTTGCTAGACAATCCGAAAAAACTCATAAACAAGGGAATTTGTGAGTTATAATAAATAATATTAAATTTTATAGCTTTCTAGATGATCCTTTGAAACAAAAAGATGGTAGCCCTCCCTGAAGTCATGATACAATGGAGATAATAATGTTTATAACTAACTATTCAAAAAATGTAAAAAAGGAATCTGATAAGATCAAATGGCTTTCTTTTACACAGATTACAAACGAAACAACGGCAGTCCTTTTAGCTTCAATCTTCTTTGCTCTTTTTTTAAGTGGGATTAATTGGTTATTGCAACAAAGCTTTATTCAGGTGTTGTTGAGATAACACTAATTTTTATAGTGCTTCAATAATCAAAAGTCTTATTTACTAATTAAAAATATGAAGACAAACTATATTAAAAGTCAAGTAAAAGATGATTATTAAATTTTATAGATTGTAATGAGTTTTAAGGCAGGCGAAAAGTCTTGCCTAAGCAATTTTTTAAAAAGTTATCTGAATGAAATGCCTAACTTAATTTGTTTTCATCAAAACTTTGATTAGTTTTGAGAAGATAATATGAGAAGATAATATATGATTCGTATCAATTTCTTAGCTACATGAGACACAGCGACATTATAATGCTTTCCTTGCTTTATTTTTAGGCGTATACAGGCTTTGAAATGTGGTGAATAATTAGCGAGTAACTTAGCTACTTGAATGAGCGAATAGCGTAAATAAGACGAACCGCGCTTTACCATATGCCCGGTGATGTTCATTGTTCCTGATTGATAGATAGAGGGTTTAAGTCCTGCGAATGCTTGGAGTTGAGCTGGCGTTCTGAAATTATAAAATTTCTTAATTTCCACGAGTATAATAGCTCCTAAACGTTCACCAATTACTGTGATACTTGTGATTGGTGAGTTTATCTCTGATATTAATTGATGGATTTGTTCTTGAGCCTTGATAATCTGTCTGGTTTGCATTCTTATCATCTCAATAAGTTGTGATATCTCTAGTTCTAGGGCTAGAGATCTATTTCCAATCGTTAAACGAGTAACTTCTTGGATTTGGTTTACTTTATACGCAATTAATCGCTTGATTTTGAGTAATGAATGAAAGTGTGCTCGGTTAATTTTTGGAGGTGTAGGATAGCTTGAAAGAAAATCATAAATAAATTGGTTATGGACGTTCTTCATTCTTTTAGCCAGCTCAGGGTAGATAATATCAAGTGTTCGTACATAGAGTGTTTTATTCTTTGAACGTTCATGGATCAAACGATTTTGATAACGTGTAAGTTCTTTAAGTTCTTGTATTTTGGGTTCAACGACATGTCTTTGTGGTGTCGGATCAGCGAGTAACTTACGTGCAATAGATAGAGCGTCTTTCTTATCAGTTTTTGACTAACAAAGTGTTAAAGACCTAATAAATTCTTTGATAAGTAGAGGGGGAAAGTAAAAGTAAAAGTTCGGTAACCTATCTTTTGTAGAAAAGCAACAAAATTATCTGCGTAGTGCCCTATATCTTCACGTGCGATATGCAGTTCAGAGGTTGGAATTTCGAGAGTTTCAAGATTTTCTTTGAACTGTTGAAAGCCTTGATAAGTATTGGAGAATTGAAAGTGTTTACTTATAATTTCTCCATAGCCATTAAAGATTGCAAGGTCATGTTTGTATTTGGAAACATCAATTTCAACGAAAAGAGTCATAAGGTTTCTCCTCAATATTTAATATTTCGCTCGCTGTGATCAACTCCACACACTTTTTGTTCTAGTAGATTTATTAGATATAAAACGTTCAGCGTTATCAAACTCATTACCAATGTGTACAAAAAAGCTGTGGTTAGAGCCTTCGTAAAATCATCTAGCGATTGGAGAATGTTACTAATCCACAGCGTGCTATATCAAGTTTAGCACTTGAGCTTTTGCGGAAGCTATCCGCTAAAATAAATATAAGGAGAAGTCAACCGATGTACAGAATCTTAGTTTATCTATTGATAATTATTAGCTTACTGATTATTTTACTCATCCTATCGCAACCCTCTAAACAGCAAGATACCCTATCACTGCTGTCAACAGATAAAAGTAACACACTTTTCGAAACTCAAAAACCGAGAGGGTTGAGTTATCTATTAATGTATGTAACAGGATTATTAGGCGCATTATGGCTCATTTTAGGAATTGCTTTGATGTCTTTGGGGAGCCAGTAAACAATCACTTATTGTCTTATTAAAAGAGTAAGATATTTTGTCCTCTCTTTTAGAGAATATTCTATATACAACTTTCGAGAAAACTTTAGTTTTTCTGACTCAAGGGTAGATTGCGTTTTGTTTACGTGAATTTAGAGTTTGATTACGCTTTAAATTTTATTGAAAGAAAAACAAGGAAAATGAGGTGACAGAGGAATTAAATGACAGAAGAATCAGTGTTTTATCAGCGTTTGAAAACAGAAATTCAGCTTATGGGAAAGAACTTCAACCAAGTGGAACGAGAATTGGGCTACCCCAGAAACTCACTCAATAATTATAAAAATGGGATTGAACCTTCGGGGACAAGGCTAGTGGAACTTTCAGATTACTTTGGAGTATCTTCCGGTTATCTCATTGGAAAGAGAGAAAAAGTTGAATCAGAGTCGTTAAAAGTAAGCTTTCAAAGACTTAATTTTCAAGAAAAGAGAGAATTGTATGAAATTTGCCAAAGTTGGGCTACAACCGAGCTTTCAAAAAGAGATCGCAAACAATAACAAGTGAATTTGAAAGGAAATAAAAAAATGAATGTTTATAGCGTCAATAAGGGAATTGGCTACGCTTCAAGTGGGGTTGAATATGCCCAAAAGTATCGAAAGGAACTCTTTGAAAATCTTGAATTTAATGACCACTATGTCTTTCTAAATTATTTATCCAAAAATATAGCCGTCTATACCGATTTGTTAGGTTATCAACGCCATCAAGTGCTTTGGATTTATAATGTGCTAAGTCATCGTCCTACTCAAGCCACTACTTACACAGTAGACCTATTTTTAGAAAGGTTTGCGGAAGAGGCTTATGAGATTTTGAATCAAACTCCAACGAGTTTGGAAATTAAAGTGACAGGAACACAGCGTTATAAGCTCTGGCTTTTGAAGGACGATCTCATTGATCGTGTGGATTATATTGTCAATGGTCATCTTGTTAATGTGAGTCATTATGATCAAAGCTTAAACAACATTGAACATTTCAGTGATGGACAATTGGTAAGACGCACTTTTTATAATTTACAAGGTGAGAAAAGCTTTGAACAATTTTATACAGATCGAGCGATTACAGTGACATTTATTGATCACCAAATCCTCTACGGAAAAATGGCCTTCTATCAATATTTCTTTAAAACACTTCAATTAGAAAAAGAAGATGCGGTGATTATTGATCGTCCGCTAGACGTGATTGAAGGGATCTTACCTCAACTCGTAGATCAAGTTCGGCTGTTTTCGGTCGTTCATGCGGAACATTACAATGAAAGTCTTTCTAAAGGGAGTCATATTCTTTGGAATAATAATTATGAGTATATCTTTGAGAACGCGGATTCTTTTGAGGCCATTATTGTGGCAACAGAACGTCAAAATCAAATTTTGAGTGGTCAGCTCAGAAAGAAAACAATAATTAAGACCATTCCGGTTGGTTATATCAATGAGATTAGTCGAAAAAGAAGCTATCGTCCTTATCGCTTGATTACGGCGAGCCGTCTGGCGACAGAAAAACATCTTGACCTTTTAATCAAAGCAGTAGTAGACGCAAAGGATAGCATTCCTGATTTAACCTTAGATATTTACGGTGAGGGAGGCGAACGAAGTAAATTAGAAGCCCTCATTCAGAAATATGATGCGAGTCATTTTATTAAGCTTTGTGGGCATCAAGACTTAAGCAAAGTTTATCCAGACTATAGTGGTTATATTTCAGCATCTACTTCAGAAGGCTTTGGGCTCTCACTCCTTGAAGCTTTAGGAGCAGGTCTTCCACTGATTGGGGTAGATGTGGAATATGGAAATCGTGAATTTATTGAAACGGGTGAGAATGGAATCCGTTTTGAACGGACACCTTTAAAGGATATGCCTGAGCAACTGGCGAAAGCAATCATTAGATTCTATGAACAACAGTTGGATAAAAAAGGACGGGTGGTCTCTAAACAAAAAGCCAAAGCTTACCTCAAATCTAATGTTGCGAAACGTTGGCAAGATTTATTAGAAAAAGGGAACGAACTTAATGAAAATTAATATTTTTGATCGCTACAATGAAAATACCAAAAAGTTAATGAAATCTTTAGATACGGCAGGGATGGTGTCTAAAAGTTTATTCGTGCATTATGATGGGGAGCTACCTAAAGGAGGGATGAGTCCGTACTCTTTTTTCACAAAACTTCCGGAAGAATCAGAGGAACAAGGGCTCTTTTTTGATCAAGTCTTTGTCCCGAAATTCTATGCGATTCGTCATCTTGATGGAGGAAGCGCCGCGATTGAATTTCTTCAAAGACGAGTAGGTCTGATTCATTACCGGAAAGAAGGCTATCGTTTAGTTCAAACGGTGGAATGGTTCTCAAAGGAAGATTCAAGGACGATTGTTAAAAGAGATGATTATAATCTCGCTGGGCATCATTATGCGTCGACTTATTTTAGTGCAAAAGGCCCTTATCAGACCGATTATTATAACTTGGAAGGGAAAGTCATTGTGAGTGAAGATCTTGTCCATCGAGGAATTCAATTGAATGAACCCTCGAAGGTACATCATTTTGAAAATGTGACTCAATTTTTTCTTTATTTCATGAAAATGGCAAAAATAGAACCTTCTGAGATTTATATTAATTCCTTATCATTTCCATTATTTATCAGTCGAGCACTAAATATTGGAAGGCAAACAACCTTATTTTGGCAAGAGGCGATGGGGAAAGAAGTTCCTGGTAACATGAAAAATGAACTGGAAAAAGCAGTGACCTTGAAACGAATTATTTTTGAGAACGAAAAACAGTTAAAACAAGTAGAAGCAAGTTTTCCAGCGACTCCGATTGCTTTAGGTTATCTCTCTGCGATTGGTGAGTTTAAGCGATCTAATCATTATCGTCCCCAAGCCTTTATCCTCACAAATAGTGATAATATCTATGGCTTACAGGATATTTTGGATAATTTTCCAGACCTTCAACTTACAGTGGCGGCTTATACCAATATGAGTACCAAGTTACTCCATTTGGAAGAAGAATACCCCAACATTCAATTGATTCCTTCGATTAATGAAGAGATGTTGCAAGATGAATTGGAAAAGGCAGATATTTACTTAGACATTAATCGTGGCCTAAAGGTGGGTGAGATTTTGAAATGGGCCTATGAACAAAACATGCTCATTTTCTCTTATAAAGAAGTGGCCCAAGCTGAAGCTCATGGATTAGTTTTTGAAGAAATTCGTGATCTGTGTAACCACCTCTCTTATCTTCTAACGGATCGAACGAATTGGCAGAAATTACTCACAAAAATGGTTGAGAAGAATGGGCCTTTGTCTACGATTCAAGACTATCAGAACTTGCTAGATGCTTAACGGTCTAAGCAAAAATCTCAAAAGGATAAAATTGGAAAGGTTTAAATGATGCGAACACATTTTCTAAAAGAAAAAATAGAGGCCGGGTTTGAAGACGAGAGGAAATTATTAGAACATGAGCCTGAAAAAAAGGCGAAGTTACCTGCCTTATCTTATGTCAGACCCATTTTTTTTACGATTTTATTGACGGTGACCTTAATTGCCTTGGCAATCAATGGGTGGACGGCAATAAAATTTTTCATGACACATTAGAAGTTAGGTTAAAATACAAAAATGTTGAAAATGCGGAAATATCAAAGGTTAGTCAAAAAAATTCATCAATTATTGCCCACCTATCGTGCAATGACGGATGAAACCTTACAAAATCAAACTGAAGTGCTTCAATCAATGCTTTCGCAAGGGAAGTCTTTGGTTGAGCTCTTGCCACAAGCTTTTGCGGTGATTATTGAAGCTGACAAGCGAGTGCTTGGGTTGGAGCCCTACGACGTACAACTTTTAGGAGGACTTGCGCTTTTCTTTGGAAATATTGCGGAGATTAAAACGGGTGAAGGAAAGACGCTGGTTGCTACACTTCCTCTTTATGCGAGAGCTTTAGAAGGAAAAAAAGGAAATTTTTTAATCACAGCCAATGAATACTTAGCTGAACGTGATGGTCAAGAAATGGGACGCGTTTTTGAGTGGTTAGGATTAAGCGTCGGAATTGGGATTGGAGAGGAAGACCAAGATATAGAAGGTAAACGCCGACTCTATCACTCTGATATTATTTATACGACTCACTCAAAATTAGGTTTTGATTACTTGTTTGATAATTTAGGCTCGAGTTTATCAGACCAAGTCATTTCTAAATTCAATTTTGCGATTATTGATGAAATTGATGCCATTCTATTAGATGGGGCTCAAACGGCTTTGGTTATTTCAGGGAGCCCTAAAGTTCAGTCTAACTATTATCAAATTTGTGATTGGTTTATTAAGAGTCTCGCTCCGGAAGACTATGAATATAGCGAGGATAAACGCCGTGTTTGGTTGACAGAGCGTGGTTTGGAAAAACTTAAGACTTACTTTGATATAGAGGATGTTTATAGCGAAAAATATAAGGATTTTTACCGGCATATTGTTTTGGCTCTCCAAGCGAATGCTTTGAAAAAAAGAGGGAAAGATTATGTGGTGATTGATGGGAAAGTCTTGTTATTAGATGTTGTCAATGGACGGACGATGCCTGGTGTCAAGCTTCAAGGCGGGATTCACCAAGCGATTGAGAGTAAAGAGGGTGTTGAAGTCAGCAAGGAAAGTAAGACTTTAGGAACAATCAGTTATCAGAGTTTATTTAAAAAGTTCGTTCGACTTTCTGGAATGACAGGAACAGCCAAAACAGATGAAAAAGAGTTTATGGAAACCTATCATTTGCAGGTGGTTGAAATACCTACTCATGTCCCGACACAACGCAAAGACCAAGCCGATCAAATTTATGTGACGAATCAAACGAAGATTGAAGCTTCTATTCAAGCCGTCAGAGAAGGAATCGGTGAGGAACGCCCAGTACTTATTGAAACGGGTTCTGTTTCAATGTCAGATTTATATTCTCTTGTTCTTTTGGAAAACAAGATTCCTCATCATTTGTTAAACGCTAGAACAGCAGCTCGTGAACAACAAATTATTAGTGGGGCAGGACGAGCGGGTGCAGTAACGCTTGCCACCTCAATGGCCGGCCGTGGGACGGATATCAAACTCACTTCTGAAGCTAAAGCCAATGGCGGACTAAAGGTCATTGGAACAGAGCGGATGAATAATAAGCGAATTGATAATCAGTTGAGGGGACGAGCTGGGCGTCAAGGCGAGCCAGGAGAAGCCGTTTTTTATGTTTCTCTTGAAGATAAAGTGATTATTGAAAACGCCCCTCACTGGGTTAGAAAAAGAAGATATTCTCTCTTGCATCAAATTTCAAAAGGCAGAAGGGGTTCAACAGATCCTGTTCATAGTAGACGTCTTGATAGAGTGATGGATAGAGCACAGAAAAAATTAGGAAACGCAGAAGTACAGTCGCGAAAAAATACACTTGCTTTTGACACTATTTTGAGTGATCAACGCAATCGAATCTATGAGGCTCGAAACAAAGTAATGGCGGAGAATGAAGCCTATTTTGAACAAATTATCGAAAAAGCGCTCCATCACGTCATTCACAATTTCATTTATCAATCTGATGATTTATCTGTCCATACCCTCTCTGACTTTATTTTTAATCATCTTAAAAGTGATTATCCATTAAAAGAAATTGAAGCACACATTGATTCTACAAGCCCCAAACCCGTGATGTACGATTATCTATTTGGCCTTGCCCAAACCTTAATTACTCAATCGCTCCATCGTTTTAAGGATCCAGTACAATTGCGTTATTTTAAAAAGGTTATCATTCTAAAAGCAATTGATCAGGCATGGGTTAACCAACTTGATTATCTCCAACAATTAAAAAATATGGTAAATGGCCGAGGAATGGCACAACATAAACCTTTAAATGAATTTGGACGTGAAGCACGTCGCCGTTTTTTTGAAATGGAAGATGAAATCTACCTCGGCGTTTTTAGAAGTCTTGCCTTGTCCGAATTAAAAATGAATGAAGATGGGACGATTGAACTCGAATTTCCTTAAGATGAGGATGAAGAAAGAAAACTATGAAACCATACAATGAATTAATCAAAAAAGGGTGTTTTACTCTTATCATGTTACTGTTTTTCTATATTGGTCAAGGGATTCCGGTTCCTGGTTATTCGGCCAATTTTAGACTGCCTGGGGGAGACTTTTCGCTTGAGAAGATGTTGTCTTTGACGACAGGAGGCTTGTTCTCCAGCCCGACACTTCTTGCTTTGGGGATGGGGCCTTATATGACGGTTTCTATTTTACTTTCGGTAGGGTTATTTGCGAATCGGGAGGTTGCTTCACAAATTTCACAAGAGATGCGAGGACGTTTAGAAATTATTGGGATTTTTATTATGGCCCTTTTACAAAGTATTCCTTTAGCTTTTAATTTAAGAAATTCTGTGATTTCCAAAATGAATTTCTTATCTCCTTTTGCCGTCTTTTGCTTTACCATTTTATGCTTTGTGGTGGGCGCGCTACTTATTTCGTGGCTAGCAAGCTTGAATGTGATTTATGGACTAGGTGGTCCTTTTATCCTGATTTTACCAGGTATTATGAAAGGAATCACCGGAAGCTTGGTCGCAAATTATAATAGTGTGTTGATTCACCTTGAACGTTTACTTCCGCTTATCCTTGCCACAATTGTATTTGTGGGGGTTACTGTTGCGATTTATTTTGCGGAATATCGTTTTGATGTGCAGCGAATAGGAATTGATCAATATTCTAAGGAAGGTTATCTCGCGTTTCGACTTTTAATTGCAGGTTCAATGCCTTTAATGTTCGCGACAACCTTGATGTATTTTCCCGCTTATCTGATGCAACTCTTTCATTACCGAAATGAGTTCGTTTTAGGGCTGTTCAATGTGAGAGAATTCAGTGGTATCTTGACTTATGGTTTTATCCTCTATGTATTAGGGATATTATTTTCATTTGTCAATATCATGCCCGATCAAATTGCCAAAGATTTGAAAGAGTCCGGAGATTATCTTGTTGGAGTCACACCGGGAGAGGCAACTAAAAAATACATCAACAAGCGGGTTTGGGGTATTTCTTTAATTGGAAGTTTATTTCTTCCGCTTATTGTTACGATTCCTTTATTCGTTGGTTTAGTCACAGCACACCCCTCTATTTCTAATCTTTCCAACTATTTTGCCATGATTTTTGTCTTGGTGGTCATCTATGACAACTTGCAACAAGATGTCAAATTCCTTCTTTACAAAAACAACTATGAATTATTCGGAACCAATCGGAGGACTTTTTAATGCTTTATTTTTTGACAGATTGGTCATCTGAGTCCCCTCAGCTTGAATCAAATATTTTGTTTAATATCAACACCATTTTTCAGGAAGGGGGATTTGAAACAAAACTTATCAATACTCACTTCTCACCTTTCTTAAACTATTACATGAACAAATTTGAAAGTTATGATTCTGATCATTTCATTTCACTCATGAATACAGTGACTGATCGGTTTACCTTAAATTACGCTCCACTTATCCTAAATGATCTCGACTTTCCGAAGGATTGGGAGCGGACTTACACGCGAGGGAGTGTTCTATTATCAGAAGAAGGAATAATCAAAGCAGAAGTTTACTTTAATTCCTTTGGTTTTGTGTCACAAGTCCATTATCCAACTTCTTTAGGCAAGGAAATCCAGGTTTATTCTGAAAAAGGAACCCTCTTAACTCAATCCTCTTTTAATTCTTCGGGAGAAGCAATTGAACAACGGATTTATGACGAGGGGGGCCAACTGATTTTGACCCAATGGGGTGAAGACGTATTTATTGAGGCGACTTATCAAAAACGTTTTAAGAAAAAAACTTACAAGTCCTATAAGGAAGTCTGTATGGAATTGCTTCCTCTTGCGTTGGTGAATTTTAATCCTAAAGAAGATCGTCTTATCGTTGATGGAACAAACGATTGGGTGATGTCTCTTATTGAAGGGATAGAATTTCCCGAATCAGTGGTGTATATTTTCTCAGGTCCAAGTGAACCTTGTCATTCTCAAGTGGTTGAACATTTGAGCTTGATTGAAAATGGGAAAGCAATGATTACTGATAATCTTCGTTTTCAAGCGGCGATTGAGAAAGTAAAAGGGCCACTTCAAAGTAAACTTTACTTTATGCCTCTTTTTCCCACAGCTCTAAGACTAGGAGAGAGTAATAATTTTTTAGAAGGGATCGTCTACTGGCAAATTGAAGCCTTTAACTCCCAGATAAGTGCTCTTTTTGAAAAATTTTTAGAGCTGAAGTTAAGCACTCCTGAGCTCTGTTTAACACTTGAGAGTGAGAAAGCAATTGATGAAACCAAAGTTGACACCCACTTAAGTTATTTTATCACTAAAAATTTTGAAATTAGTTTGAGTTCTTATGAGTATGGCTTGGTCAAACAATATTATGAAGCTCTTGAAAATGAGGAAATGACGCCCGGTTTACGTGACTTGTTTCAAGTGAACAAACGAGAAAACCCGATGTTTAACCGTGTGATTGAAGCCTATGTGTTTTATACAGGCATTTCGTTTATAAAAAGTGCGAGTGTTGATGACTTAAAAGCTGATTTTAAAAGGGTAAGAATATTTATTGACGACCGACAAAAATATGATTTTTTAAGTCACTCGTTAGCAGTCAGTGCTGGGATTCCCATCCTTTCAAAAACGCCTTCTCCTTATTTAGTGCATGGGAAAAATGGCCTTCTTTATGAAGAAGATGAGGACTTAGTAAAAGCCGTTCGTGCTTATTTGACTGATCCAGACCTTTGGAATCAAAGTTTGGTCGAGAGTGTTGAGGTAATCGAAAATAATAGCGCTGAAGGACTGATTGAAAAATGGAAGGAGGTCTTAAAGTGAGTGAACCATCAAAAAAACTTTTTCAGATTGGGGGAGCACGTTTGCCAAAGCTTTCGGAGTTAATAGAAGCTTATGATTATCATCCGCTTGACATCAGTGAAGGGCTCCAAGCGGAGTTGCTTCAATTACAAGCATTAGAAAAAGATGAAATCAATAATTCAACAGATTTGTTTTTACTTCGGAAAGAGGCGATGTTTCAACTGGAATGCATTGATTTAATTCGTTTACCCAGCCATCAAATTTTTTATGAGACTCTAGAGGGAGCAAGTGAAGCTGAAGTTAGAATTCTTAAGTTAAAAGGTGCTCAGCGCATCAATTTAGCTGATCAAGGTGAGGGTTTCAGTCGATTTATCAACCAAAATTATGTTAAGCCTTGGGGGACGAGTCTTGATCATCGTCGGGTCGAAATTCACCCTGATTTTGAAGGGACTGTTACTAAAAAAGGATCTAGTAAAGTGATCCTTGAAGGGACATTTGGCTTAGATGATTATCAACAAGTTCTGGTTTGGAAAAATAATTGGGGGGGCTCTGGTCGGGTTAAATTTTATCCCGAAATTAGTGCTTCGGGATCGCTTTCTTATTACTTTCGCGCTTATTATAAAAACGGCACAACCCATTCGGGAATCATCACCCATGATTTTTCCGCAGAACAAATCAGGGCTGGAGAAGTTTTTTTTGACTTGGGCTTCTCGGAATTTCCTGTCAATTTTGCCCTTTTTATCAAAGGTCAAGGGAAGGTTCAAGTTGGAGCGCTTCATTTGCGATATGGTTTATCTGGGGAAAACTTTTTAGCAATGGGTGGGAAGCGATTGGTTCAAAAAGGTCATATGGGAGAAGAGTTAGGCGTTTACTTCAATGCTGGTGACCTTAAACCTCCGCTTAATATCTATTTCTCAGGATTTCGTCCTTCAGAAGGTTACGAAGGCCGCTGGATGATGGGAAGCCTAGGTTCCCCGTTTCTGCTTGTGTATGATCCTCGTCTGGTTGGGGGGGCATTCTATCGTGGTCCCGAATTAGAAGAAGCATTAGTCAAAGAGATACAAGAAAAATTGGATTTATTAGGCTTTAGCAATAAGGAACTTGTTTTATCTGGGCTTTCCATGGGAACTTATGCATCATTTTATTATGGTGCACACCTAGAACCTCATGCGATTGTAGTAGGGAAACCTCTTGCTAATATCGGAGGGTTAGCTGTCCATTCAAGAATCTTCTCACCTTATGATTGGGATCTTGCCATGGATACGCTTATCCATTTAATGGGCACGTTGACAAAGGAAAGTGCGACAGCTTTAGATGAATCTTTTTGGAAGAAATTTGAAAGTGCAGATTTCTCTGAGACGACCTTTATCATTGCTCATATGTTGCAAGATACCGATCTTCCCTTTAAACGAATCTTTAATCATTTGAAGCAAAATTATCCTAGTGCTAAAGTCTTACATAAAGGGTTGGAGGGGCGACATAATGATGATACACCTGGTGTGACGAGTTGGTTTTATAAACAATATCAACAGCTTCTCATTTCTGATTTTGCTCGTCAATTGATCATTGATGAAGAAGAGTCGCCCATTAATTTAGAAGGAGAAAATGATGAGTGAGCTTTACCTTATGCGTTGGCCACAAAATTTATCAGCAGTCTATGTCAATGGCGCCACGATTCGGTATTCTAAAGATCAATCGGTTTATTATGCCAATGAAGTCTTGTCTCCTGGTCAGATCATCTGTACATGGTCGTCTGCGACAGATTATCTGGTAAGTGGGAATTCGCCTTCGCTCCCTCTTCTAAAAATAAATAGAACTTATGAATTAAGTCTTCGGTTAAAAGCGGATAATGACCTACCTGTCCAAGTCCAAATTGATTTTTTGGATGGACACAAGGAGGTTCTTGATTCCTATCGAGGGACTAACCCTCGCTTGGTGTTTACTGTTCCTAAAGGAATGGTTTCCTATGAAGTACGTCTAGTTAATTTGAAACATGAGTGGCTTCACTTTGAATTTATTAGCATTGGGGAAATTGGAGCGGTAGAACGAATTTTTGAGGTGACATCTAGAAAACACTATGACTGGGTGCATGTTCGTCCGCTTAGAGGGTCAAATCATAAAACGGTTCAATTGATTGTCAATCAAGGCCCTAGAAGTATCTTACCCCTTTCCTTACATGAAAGTATTGATATGGAACAAATTTTTATTACTACCGATGGGCAAGCCATTGAGCCCTTAATTCAATCCTTGGCTCATACTTTACGGAATAAACCCGAGACTCAGCTTAGTCTGGAGGCCGGTTTGGGCTATTACCACTTACCCAGTGAATTTATAATTAAGTTCAAAGCGGGTTTGAAACAAATTCAAAAATTAGGAGGAAAAAATAATGACGAATTGGATCACTGAAGTTCAAGATAATGATTACGTGTCGAAGCGAGCGTCAGGCATTATTGCCAACCAAATGGCCGCCGATTCCATTGAAACAGTTGGTTTTCGAAAGCTACATTATCCCAGAATGTTTAGTGCAAAATTGCGAGAAGTTGGTAAGGAGGCGAGATGGGAGTATTTGGAAGCCTTGTTAAGCTCTGTCTTGCCTGGAGATACCGTGATTGTCCAGTACCCCTTGTGGACCAATAATACAGAATTTGAACTTGAATTTATTAACTATTTGAAGAACGTTAGGCATGCGAAAATCGTAGCCATGGTATGGGATATTGTCTCTTGGCTTCAAGATAACCGTGAGCGCGATTATACAAAGGATGCCTCTTTATGGATGCTTAATAAATATGATCTTGTGATTGCCGCTAACCCTAAAATGGGGAAACGCTTGCGTGAAGAAGGAGGAGTTACGACTCCGATGATTCCTATGCACCTCACAGACTTTATTTATAATGGGCCATTAATTCCAAAGCAGTATAAAAAGGAGCTTTACTATGTGGCGACGGGAATCGATCCAGCCATGATTGAAGAGGTTCCCTCTGATTTACGGATCAATTTCATTGGTCCTAACAACCAGGTTAAAGATTTTCCAGACCATGTTTCTCTTTTAGGTCCAATGGAGAGTAATGATATCCCTTCAAAATTGGACGGCGGCTTTGGTCTTTTGTATTATCCCCAAAAAGGGGGATATAAAGGGATGCATCGTTATGGGGAATATAATAATCCCATGAAACTCTCATTATATTTAGCCTCAGGCTTACCTGTTGTTTGCTTGTCAAATACTGCTCATGCAAAATGGATTAAAGCACAGGGGGTTGGCGTTGTCATTGATAATTTGGAAGATCTTGGAGAAGCGATCAATGGAGTGAGTGAGGACGCTTACTACCAAATGCTTGACAATCTCAAGCCATGGCAACGTGCAGTAACCTCAGGTTTTTTTGCCAAAGGTGCAGCAATAGAAGCGGTTCGTGTGCTTAATCTTGGTTTTACAGATACTTTAATTCATCAGGAGGGAAACAATGACTAATTGGATTACACGACTCAATGCCACAAACTACCAGCAGCAATATGATGCCATCCAAATTGTAAGTAAAAACGTCGCCCATTCAGCTCAAACAATCGGTTTTCAAGAGTTGAATATTACCGGTTATCCAAATATTAGTGATCAGGCAATGAGACGTCACCATATCCGGGAAGCCGTATTGGGGGTGATTCAGCCAGGGGATCTCGTTGTTGTACAATTTCCGATGTGGACTCATTTAAATTTTCAAGCGGAGTTTTTCGACACCATCAAGGGAATTGAAGGCGTTCGAATGGTTGCTTTGATTCATGATATTCCGACTTGGATGTTTACCAAGGGCGAAGAAGAGTATGATCGAGCCAATGATTTCTGGTTGAATCAGCTCAAAAAATTTGACCTATTAATTGTCGCCAACGAAAAAGGAGCCCATAAATTACAAGAGGATGGTGTTCATGTGCCCATGATTCCGATGCAATTTTGGGATTATTTCTATCAAGGGCCAAGGCAAGAAAAACAATTTAAGAAGCAACTTTATTACGTTGGCGGCCGAGACATTATTGATACGACTTATCGCGCAGCCACTCCCCTTTATATTTATGATCGTCATGTGGAAAAGAAAGTCTTGGAAAGCGGAAGCGTGACTTGGTTAGGGCGCCAACCGAGTGATGAAATTGTTTCTCGTTTAGATGGTGGATTTGGTGTAGTTGTGACAGAAAATCTTATCGAAAAATCGAACATGAATTTTGTTTATTATAACCAGTTCAATAACCCGACCAAATTGTCCATGTATTTGGCAGCAGGTCTTCCTGTCATTGTCTCTAGTAAAACCTATCATGCCTCGCTTGTTAAGGCGCATGGGATAGGTCTTGTCGTGGATGATTTGAATGAGATTGATCAGATTTTTTCTTCTATGACTGTTGAAGATTACCAAAAGCTTGTGGATAATGTTAGGCCATGGCAAGAGGCAATCTCAAACGGATTCTTTATTCAACGGGCTTTGTTTGCGATGCTTCGTGCCTTGGAATTAGGGTTTAGCGATGACTTGATTAAAGAAAAAGAGGCTGAGTGATTGGCTTGAAAGGAGGTGATAAAAGATGCCCATTCGAGATGAGCAAACCCGTAAGAAAAAGCGAGAAAAATTAAGATTACTTAACGAAAGCAGCTATGATCGTGAAGCAATCATTGCGAGCGAGCGAGCATTGCTTGAGATCAAGACGGAAGGGACGGTTTATATTGATGTGCCTTTCCAATTTGATTTTGGTACTAATCTTCATTTTTCGGGTAATTTTTATGCGAATACTGATTGTCTCTTCTTGGATACCGGAGACATCAATTTTGGAAAGAATGTTAAGTTAGGCCCACGGGTCCAGATTTACACGGTGAACCATCCAGTTGATCCAACCGAACGGTTGGAAAAGGGACTTGCGATTGCTTCTCCTGTTACGATAGGGGATAATGTTTGGATTGGCGGCGGGAGCATCATTAATCCAGGGGTCATTATTGGTGCGAATACGGTCATTGGTTCTGGAAGTGTGGTAACTCGATCGCTCCCACCTAATGTGTTGGCGGCTGGTGTCCCAGCCAAAGTCATCCAAAAAATTTAAAGGAACAAAAGAAAGGTTAGAGAAATTTAATGTCCAGAAAAAACAACATTAAGAAAATGTTAAACTCCGATAAGCATGAACGCTACCGCTCCTACAAGCGCAAAAAGACGTGGATGTATACGACAATTACGGGGATTGCGAGTGTTTTGGGAGGTGGCGCGATTGCGGTACCGATGATTAAAGCAGATACCACAAGCACAGGCGATAGTTATGCGAAGGAAGTGGATAGTAGTAAGCAGTTGTTGGTTAACCAGACTAATACAACCATTCCAAATATGTCGGGTGCATCAGATAGTGAAAGTGTGTCTAATAGTCTATCAGATAGTGATAGTCTCAAGGATAGCCAGGCAATCTCTAGCTCTGAAACTTCAACAAGTTTATTGGGAACACGAGTTTCTGGGACAGGAATTGATATTGCAAAAAGTTTTCCAGATCCGGTATTTCAAAAGACAGTCAAACAATATGATACTGATGGAGACGGGTATTTATCTCCGCGTGAGACCAGTCGGATAATAACCATTTCCGCCCATGCACTTACTGGAGTAAAAGACATGTCAGGGGTCAAGTTATTAACATCTTTACAAACTATTGATATTACCTATGTTTCACAAGAATCCGTTGATTTTTCAGGAATGTCAAACTTAAAGACTATTTATATGGATGGTTATAATGTTTCTCGTTATGATATACAAGGTGCTGTCCATAAATTAGATGTACGTGAGTGTGATAGTTTAGTCGTCGTTGGTCATCCTGCGTATGGCGAAGATATCTTAATTTCACCAGGAGCTTTTCAATATAAAGGTTGTCCAGGCATACCAGATCATACGGGTCATCTGATAATAGATTTAAGAGGGTTAGGTACACATAACCCAGATGGATCAACAAGTATTGATTTAACAAAAGTTTTATCCCCAACTATGCTAAGGATATTCGAGAAGCATGTTCAACCAGGTTATGACAAATCTACGCATATCTTAACATTTCAGCCTGGTGAAGATTCTAAAGATTTCGTAGCAGGTAAAGATGGCGAGAATAAGACAGATACTGCTTGGACTTTTTACATTGATTTTGACCATCACTCTGAGTCGATCAGTGATTCTATAAGTGATTCGAGTTCAGATTCTACGTCTGACTCGGTTTCCGATAGTATAAGTGATTCAGTTTCCGACAGCAATTCCACATCAGACAGTATGAGTGATTCCCTCTCTGATAGTCAACCTAATTCAGATTCCCTCTCCGATAGTGACTCTAACTCGTCAAGTGCGAGCGCTTCTATTTCCGATAGTGTAAGTGATTCGGTTTCTGACAGCGATTCCTTAAGTGATTCTACGTCAGATAGTACGAGCGACTCCCTTTCTGA
>Ga0308156_1002082_pt1 | contig 19179 bp, 19 predicted proteins | sample PhyAR2_FD_201041 | JGI IMG/M metagenome (GOLD analysis project Ga0308156, IMG submission 201041) | Phyllosphere microbial communities from UC Gill Tract Community Farm, Albany, California, United States - DLSL A.R2 | ecosystem: Host-associated > Plants > Phyllosphere > Unclassified | place: USA... | reverse complement strand
ATCATCATCCCTGACAACAGAGATGTTAATTTGGCCACATTGATGTGGCCTTTTTCTTTTCTACCCTTCCCGGCTCGCCAGATACGCTTCAAAATCCAGCTTATCATTCGCTTCCAGCTGCTGCTGGGCCGCGACCGATTCCTGCGCCTGGCGCGTGAAATCGTCTTCGGTCAGGACTTCGAGCGGCTCTTCGCAGAGCAGATGCGCATACTGTTCTGCCAGCGCCACGCCGGTGCCGGTCACGCCGTTGTCCTTCATCGCCTGAAGGATGCGCGCCGAGTAGGTTAGCTCAGGATCGTCAAACGATGCTACCAGTTGATCGCAGACCTGCTGATATTCCGTGCTGTCCTGATTGTTACTGTCTAAGACTTCAGCAACCCGACGCAGATCGGCAAACAGGGTTTTACCCACTTCGACCAGCGAATGTTCCGCTTCGCCACAGCCCACGGCAATTTTCTGCCCCGGTTTGCGCCCTTCCAGCACCACCCGGTTCCAGTTTTTACGGGTGCACTGCAGCTCATCCGCACTCATTTCTGGCGCATCGGCCAGCGTACACCAGATCAGGAACAGGTCGAGGAAGCGAACCTGATTCTCATCGACCCCGATGGCTGAGAACGGGTTGATATCCAGCGAACGCACTTCGATATACTCGATACCGCCACGCAGCAGCGCATCCGACGGCGCTTCACCCGAGCGCGTCACGCGCTTCGGCCGGATCGGCGCATAGAGTTCGTTTTCAATCTGCAGGACGTTGGTATTCAGCTGCAGCCAGTTGCCGTCTGCATCTTTTGTGCCCATCGCCGCATACTCTTCGGAAGGCGTCCTGATCGCTTTCTTCAGCGCCGTAACATAGCCTTCCAGCGAGTTAAAGGTGATACCGAGCGCGCTTTGCGACTTATTGGTGTAGCCCAGATCGCTCAGACGCAGCGAAGTGGCGTAGGGCAGCCACATCGTGTCTTTGTCATTGGTTTCAAACGGCAGTGCGCTTTCACGGCCCTGCAGGAAGCTGGAGCTGATAGCCGGTGAGGCGCCAAACAGATACGGGATCACCCAGCCGAAGCGATAGTAGTTGCGGATCAGGCGCAGATAGCCCGCTGAGATCGTCTCTTTTCCGCTTTCCTGATCTTTCACGTCAGCCCACTCCTGCCAGAACGAGAGCGGCAGCGAGAAGTTATAGTGAATGCCGGAGATGGTCTGCATCAGCGCGCCGTAGCGGTTTTTCAGCCCTTCGCGGTAGAGCGTTTTCATCTGCCCGATATTGGAGGAGCCATACTGCGCCAGCTCAATATTATCGGCATCGGCAATCACACACGGCATACTGAACGGCCACATGCGCTCCTCGCCCAGTTCACGGGCGACGTGACGATGGATATCACGCAGGAATGCCAGCATATGATCGATGCTGTGGTCGACTGGCGTAATAAATTCCAGCAACGTTTCGGCAAAATCGGTGGTGATCCAGTCATGTTTCAGCGCCGAGCCCAGCGAGTCCGGGTGACCGCTTGTTGCCAGTTCGCCATTTGCCTGCACACGCAGCGTTTCACGCTCGATGCCACGGCCAATACCTTTCAGGGCATTGGGATGCGCCTCCAGCCAGGAGAGCGCTTTAGATACGTCCGGGATCACATTACCCCCCCGCTGTGATAATAATTTATTTTTGTTCAGCATAATGTTAACCGTAGCCTCGAATCTGTGCGAATCAATGCCACCATTCCAGCCCCTGTAATGTGGCAGTCGCGATAACGATATAACGCAGTGTCTTGCCGACAGCGAGAAACAGCATTGCGGGCAGCCAGGCGAAACGTAACCACCCTGCGAGCACGCAGAGCAGATCACCTATCACCGGCAGCCAGCTGAATAACAGTGCTGCGGGTCCCAGTCGGTGCAACCACGTCATTGCTGTGTCATGCCATCGCCCCTGACGTTTTAACGGCAGTAAGCGACCAATAATAATGTTGGTTAAGCCGCCCAGGGTGTTTCCCAGTGATGCGGCCAAAAGCAACCCGTAAACTGATGTCTTTTTTGCTATCAGAAATGCGATCAGTAGTGCTTCTGAACTTCCTGGCAGGAGCGTCGCACTTAAAAAGCTACTGCCGAACATTGAGGCCAGGGTGAAAACGTCATTCACAGTAAACGGACATCCACCACGGCCATGCCTGCTGCTTTTGCTGCCTGAATACCAAAATCGGCATCCTCAAACACCACGCAGCGTGCCGGTGCCACGCCCAGTAATTCGGCGCAGCGTAAAAACGTTTCTGGCTCGGGTTTGTGCTGTTTTACGTCGTCAGCCCCGACCACGGCCGAAAACAGCGCACGCACGCCCAGCTGCGTCAGTAACGCCTCTGCCATGCTGTGTTCGCTTCCGGTGCCTACCGCCATCGGACGACGCCCCTGATACGCTTTCGCCACCTCCAGCAAGGGCAGCGGTGTCACGTTTTCCAGCAGCATCGCTTTCACGGCCGCTGTTTTTTCTGCGGCGAGAAGATGAGGATCGAGTGACGACTGATTGGATTCAATGATGAACTGCGCAAGTCGCCACGCGGGCGCGCCATTGAATTCGATGATACGTGCTTCATCCAGCGTCAATCCATAACGCGCCAGTACCTGACGCCACGCTTTTCGATGTGTCGGCTCGGTATCCAGAAGGGTGCCGTCCATATCGAAAATCAGGGCGTCATATTGATCGTACATTGTCACTCCGGACGTTCACCAAATGAGACATTACTTTAGCCTAATGTGGACAGGTTGTCGCCAGGGTGGATGAACAGCAAATGCTTTGAAAGCATTAACAATTTTTCTTTTCAGATAAAGGTGATCGCCTACGCCCAGCCATAACAGTACGAATTTCCAGCGTTTTTTTAACAATCTTTTCAGCGCGGGCCAGCAGAAGACGGGCCGGAAGAGCAAAACCAGCTACGTTGTCGCAGCAGGCAGGCGTCATTGTCCGCTTAAGTCCGGGTGATGTATCACTGGCGGTAATCGGGGCTAAAAGCCCTGCCGGCAAAGCCAGTGGGAAGCTGAGGGAGATCTTTTCAGGTTATCCCTGCGGCGTGAGCGGCGCATCAGAGCGCGGCGGGAAAACCGCTGTGTACAGCTCAGGCGTGGAGAACGCCAGAGTAGATGGGGAATGAGTGAAAAGCAGGATGACTCCGCTTACGCTTCGCCCTGCGGGCCGTTGCTGACGCAACGTTATCCTCTTTAGTGCAATCTGAACGCGGATTGCGTTATGACACTGAGGGGCTTTATCTGGGGAGAATATGGTGCGTCCGGGAGGAGTCGAACCTCCGACCGCTCGGTTCGTAGCCGAGTACTCTATCCAGCTGAGCTATGGATGAATTGCGGAGTACAACTTTTCAGGGACTGAAAACCAGTCTCAGGATAATGCGAAGAAGGGTATAACCAGAAAAGTGAATCGGTTCGCGCTTTGGGCCGCTGCTGACGCAACGTTATCCTCTTTAGTGCAATCTGAACGCGGATTGCGTTATGACATACTGAGGGGCTTTATCTGGGGAGAATATGGTGCATCCAGCAGGATGACTCCGCTTACGCTTCGTCCTGCGGGCCGTTGCTGACGCAACGTTATCCTCTTTAGTGCAATCTGAACGCGGATTGCGTTATGACACACTGAGGCACTAATCATAAGGGAAAATATGGTGCATCCAGGAGGATTCGAACCTCCGACCGCTCGGTTCGTAGCCGAGTACTCTATCCAGCTGAGCTATGGATGCATTGAGGGGTATTACTTTTTATGGACTGACAGAAACCAACCTGAGGATGTTACGAAGAATGGTGCATCCAGGAGGATTCGAACCTCCGACCGCTCGGTTCGTAGCCGAGTACTCTATCCAGCTGAGCTATGGATGCATAAATCAAATTCTTGTACAACGCAGGGTGCTGACTACTCACCATGAAGGAATTGCTAATTCACTTTATTTCTTTGTTTTCGATGGTGCATCCAGGAGGATTCGAACCTCCGACCGCTCGGTTCGTAGCCGAGTACTCTATCCAGCTGAGCTATGGATGCATCGAAAATGGCGGTGAGGGAGGGATTCGAACCCTCGATACAGCTTTTGACCGTATACTCCCTTAGCAGGGGAGCGCCTTCAGCCTCTCGGCCACCTCACCTTACGCTTTCTTTCGAACCGTGCTTCTGAACTTGTTTCTGCTCATCGGCACTGCGTGGCGCACATATTACTTTCCCGGACTTTTAAGTCAAACAATTTTTCCAAAACTTTTTTCGATTGCACAAATCACACACAATCGGGACAAAATGACGGCAAAAAGAGTGAATTATCAACACTGAAAGCGAGCGATGCTGACAGAAAGGCGGAACAGAGAGGAGAAAGAAAGGCAGGAATTTTTGCAGAAAGCGGTAGCGCCTCGCACGGGTGCGAGACGCTGAATCCGTTAAACGCTGGTTTGTTGCGTTTTTTCAGCCTGGATGCGCTGATAGATCTCTTCACGATGTACAGAGACCTCTTTCGGCGCGTTAACCCCTATACGAACCTGGTTACCCTTCACACCCAGTACCGTTACAGTTACCTCATCACCGATCATGAGGGTTTCACCAACTCGACGAGTTAGAATAAGCATTCTTTGCTCCTTGAAAGATTAAAAGAGTCGGGCTTGTACAGGCACCCGGCATTATCCATCATTTAACGCTGCACATTGGCTGTGAGAATGACACCAACGCGCATCGATGCGCCAATACATTCTGCTGATAGTTAGTTTAGCCGAAATACACTACATCAACCTGACTTTGTCATTTGCTGCTCTGGCACCGTATTAAAAAGCGCCGGAACCGGGGTTCTGACGCTTCAGACAATGCTTTATTCTATTTCATTACAGGCGGCTGTTAACCCAGCTCTCTACCCCTGCCAGCGCGCCTTTAAGCGCCTCAGCATCGTTACCACCCGCTTGCGCCATATCAGGACGACCACCGCCCTTCCCGCCAACCTGCTGAGCCAGACCGGCAATCAGTTCGCCCGCCTTCACCCGGTCAGTCAGATCTTTGGTCACACCCGCAATCAGCGACACTTTGCCGTCTGCCACGGTTGCCAGCACGATAATCGCCGACCCCAGCTGATTCTTGAGATCGTCAACCATGGTACGCAACATTTTAGGGTCGACATTACTGAGCTCACTGACCAGCAGTTTCGCGCCCTTCACATCGATAGCGTGACTGCTCAGTGAAGCGCTCTCCTGCGCGGCCTGCTGATCGCGCAGCTGCTGCAACTCTTTCTCCAGCGACCGGACATGATCGACCAGGCCACGCACCTTCTCGTTCAGGTTGCTGCTGTTCGCTTTGACCAGCTGCGCCAAATCGTGCAGCTGGCTGCTCTGCGCATTAACCTGTGCCAGCGCAGCCTCACCGGTAATCGCCTCGATACGACGAATACCGGCCGCGGTGCCTGACTCAGCCTGAATGCGGAACAGACCGATATCACCGGTCCGTGCAGCATGGGTTCCCCCACACAGCTCAACAGAGAAATCACCCATGGTCAGTACGCGTACGCGCTGATCATATTTCTCGCCAAACAGCGCCATCGCACCCTTAGACTTCGCCGCGTCGAGATCCATCACTTCCGTTTCTACCGGCAGGTTGCGGCGGATCTGTGCATTGACAATATCTTCGACCTGGCGAATCTCCTGAGGTTTCATCGCTTCGAAATGCGAGAAGTCAAAACGCAGATATTTATCGTTAACCAGCGAGCCTTTCTGAGCCACATGCTCGCCCAGAACCTGACGCAATGCAGCGTGTAGTAAGTGGGTCGCAGAGTGGTTCAGGCGGATACGTGCACGACGTGCTGCATCGACCTGCGCCTCAAGGCGATCGCCGATTCGCAACTGCCCTGCGGCCAGCTTACCGACATGACCGATTGCCTGACCATATTTTTGTGTGTCCTGAACGCTAAATTCAGCATTCTTCCCTTTCAGCAACCCGGTATCGCCGACCTGACCACCCGATTCGCCATAGAAAGGCGTTTCATCCAGCACGACGACGGCGTCCTGACCGGCGGTCACTTCATCCACCGCCTCGCCCGCGACATAGAGCGCTTTCACCGTGGCCGCTAAATCAAGCTGGTCGTAGCCTTTGAACGAAGAAGCCGCATCAATGCGAATCACGTTGCTGTAGTCCGCGCCAAAGCCGCTCGCTTCACGCGCACGCTGGCGCTGCTGCTCCATCGCCTGCTCAAAGCCCGCTTCGTCGATTTTCAGGTTACGTTCGCGGCAGACATCCGCCGTTAAATCAGCCGGGAAACCAAAGGTGTCGTAAAGACGGAAGACGATTTCGCCATCCAGCGTATCGCCCTGCAGTTTCTCCAGTTCGTCATCCAGCAGCGCCAGTCCGCGTTCCAGCGTACGGGCAAACTGATCTTCTTCGCTTTTCAGCACCTGCTCAACCTGAGCCTGCTGACGCTGCAGCTCTTCACCTGCGGCACCCATGACCGCGATCAGCGGCGCAACCAGCTTGTAGAAGAACGCCTCTTTAGCGCCCAGCATGTTGCCATGACGCACGGCGCGGCGAATGATGCGGCGCAGCACATAGCCACGGTTCTCGTTCGACGGGATCACGCCATCTGCAATCAGGAAGGCGCAGGAGCGGATATGGTCAGCAATCACGCGCAGGGATTTATTGCTGAGATCGGTCGCGCCGGTCACCTCTGCAACGGCCTGAATCAGTTTCTGGAACAGGTCGATTTCGTAGTTGGAGTTGACGTGCTGCAGAACGGCGGAGATACGCTCCAGGCCCATTCCGGTATCAACCGACGGTTTTGGCAGCGGCAGCATGGTGCCATCCGCCTGACGGTTGAACTGCATGAAGACGATGTTCCAGATCTCGATGTAGCGATCGCCATCCTCTTCCGGGCTGCCCGGCGGGCCGCCCCAGATGTGGTCGCCATGATCGTAGAAAATCTCGCTGCACGGACCACAAGGGCCGGTGTCACCCATCTGCCAGAAGTTATCTGACGCGTAGGCGCTGCCTTTGTTGTCGCCAATGCGAATGATGCGCTCACGCGGCACACCGATTTCGTTCGCCCAGATATCGAAGGCTTCATCATCGGTTTCATAAACCGTCACCCACAGGCGCTCTTTTGGCAGACTGAACCACTGTTCGCTCGTCAGCAGTTCCCAGGCAAAACCAATCGCCTCTCTCTTGAAGTAATCACCAAAGCTGAAGTTACCCAGCATTTCGAAGAAGGTGTGGTGACGGGCGGTGTAACCGACGTTTTCAAGATCGTTGTGTTTACCCCCTGCGCGAACGCAGCGTTGCGAGGTGGTCGCACGGGTGTAGTCACGTTTGTCCTGACCGAGGAACACATCTTTAAACTGGTTCATCCCGGCGTTAGTAAACAACAACGTTGGATCGTTATTCGGTACGAGGGAGCTGCTGGTTACAACCTCATGTCCCTTGCTATGAAAAAAGTCGAGAAACGCCTGACGGATCTCAGCAGTGCTCTTGCTCATATATGTCCTGGAATCACGCTAACGAACGTTCCCTCTGCTCAGCGCTGCCACTTTTTCGTGGTGCCTGACCAGAGGAACAAAAAGTGGGAATAAGATAAAATTTCTTCAGTGGGAAGTAAAATTACATCGGCTTTTAGTCATCAAAATTTCTGAAAACAGACTGGATATCTTCGCTCTTAAAGCCTTTAGACTGCAGATAACGCAGCACTTTTGCTTTCTCTTTCCATTCGGTGGGCAGCGGATGGCCAAATTTTCTCTCCGCCATCTGTGCCGCTCTCGCCGCCCAGTCAACTTCCGTCTCCTCCATCGCGAGGTCGATAGACTCACGGTCAATGCCTTTCTGAGCCAGCTCAAGACGCACGCGCTGCGATCCCAGACCTTTCCGGCTTCGGCTCTGAATAAAGCGTTCGGTAAAACGCTCGTCGTTCAGCCAGCCACTTTCCTGACACCAGTCCAGCACCTGCTCCAGCAGATCGTCGGGGATGATTTCGGGCTCTTTCTTCTGCGCCCATGCGGCACGCTGAGCAGACTGCCGCAGCTTACGCGCCAGTTCGGCACGGCTGTGATCGCGCTGACCCAGAATACGCATCGCACGATCAAGCAGGCGAGAGTAAGAGACGACGTCAGGTTGAGCCTGAGGCTGTGAAGATTCAGTCATACTGCGCACCTTTTACGAACAGAGAGGGGATTATGGCGACAGAACGGGACAGAGGAAAGGCGGGAAAGGAAGCGGAGGGGGCAAAAACAGCGGGAGAGGCTTTCGCCTCTCCCGCAATCGTGATTAGAAGTCTTCGTTCGCTTCGCTTTCGGCGTTTTCGTTGTCAGCAGATTTATCCGCTGCCAGTTTTTCGTCCGCGCCGTTAAGCAGCATCTCACGCAGCTTCATATCAATCTCGTTTGCCACGGCAGCATTCTCTTTCAGGAAGTTGCCCGCATTCGATTTACCCTGACCAATCTTATCGCCGTTGTAGCTGTACCATGCACCGGCTTTTTCGATCAGCTTGTGCTTGACGCCCAGGTCAACCAGCTCGCCGTAGGTGTTGATCCCTTCGCCATACATGATCTGGAACTCAGCCTGTTTGAATGGCGCAGCGATTTTGTTTTTCACCACTTTCACGCGGGTTTCACTGCCGACCACGTTATCCCCCTCTTTAATCGCACCGATACGGCGGATATCAAGACGGACAGAGGCGTAGAACTTCAGTGCGTTACCACCGGTAGTGGTTTCCGGGTTACCGAACATCACACCAATTTTCATACGGATCTGGTTGATGAAGATCAGCAGGGTGTTGGACTGCTTCAGGTTACCCGCCAGTTTACGCATCGCCTGGCTCATCATACGTGCCGCGAGGCCCATGTGTGAGTCACCGATTTCACCTTCGATTTCCGCTTTCGGCGTCAGCGCAGCAACGGAGTCGACGATGATGACGTCAACGGCACCGGAACGCGCCAGAGCATCACAGATTTCCAGCGCCTGCTCACCGGTGTCGGGCTGGGAGCAGAGCAGGTTTTCGATATCCACGCCCAGCTTCTTGGCATAGACCGGATCCAGCGCATGTTCCGCATCGATAAAGGCACAGGTTTTGCCCTTACGCTGGGCCGCCGCGATGACCTGCAGGGTCAGCGTGGTTTTACCAGAAGACTCAGGTCCGTAGATCTCAACGATACGGCCCATTGGCAGACCGCCTGCGCCTAACGCGATGTCCAGCGACAGCGAACCGGTCGAGATCGTTTCCACATCCATTGAGCGGTCTTCACCCAAGCGCATGATGGAACCTTTACCAAATTGTTTCTCAATCTGGCCCAGCGCGGCAGCTAAAGCCTTCTGTTTGTTTTCATCAATCGCCATTTCAACTCCTAATCAAGCCGGGTAAACACGCACTCAGGGTGCCTGCACTCTTTCTGTTGCCGACAATTATACTGTATAGTCATACAGTATCAAGTTTAATTTGTCAGAAATTCGCCATACAGTGTCTGCAGGGCCCATGCCACCGACTGGCGGCGAACGGCATCACGATCGCCGTTAAAATGCTGCTGAAAAGTCAGGACGTTATCCTGTGGACCGGAAAAGCCAAACCACACCGTGCCTACCGGTTTTTCTGCGCTGCCGCCATCCGGGCCGGCAATGCCGCTGACCGAGATCGCGTAGTCGGCCCCGGCGGCCTTACGCGCCCCCAGCGCCATCTCGCGCACCACCACTTCACTGACCGCGCCAGCCTGTTCCAGCGACGCCGCCTGAACGTTTACCAGCTGCTGTTTCGCCTCATTACTGTAGGTCACAAATCCGCGTTCGAACCAGGCAGAACTGCCGCTGATATCGGTAAACACCTTGGCAATCCACCCGCCCGTGCAGGATTCCGCACAGGTGACGGTGGCATTGCGCTGCTTCAGCTGCTCCCCTATCCGGGCGCTGAGCGCCTGCAATTGCTGATCGTCCATTGCATCTCTCCGTTTAGCTGTGGGTTGAAGGTGGTGCAGAAAGCGCACTTTTTCAAGGTCATCCACCATGATTGCGCTTTTTTTGCGGCGGACTCTCCACCGCGCTTACGGTTTTTTCACTGCAATCATAAAAAGACGCGGAAAGGCGAGCAGAACCTGACCTTCCGCCTGAGCGGGATAGGCGGTGACGAGACGCTGATGATAATCGGCCAGAAAGGCGCGCTGTCCGGCCTCATCCAGGTCCGCCAGAAACGGTCTGAGACCGGTCGCCTGCAGCCAGCTGATAATCGCCTGCGCATCGGCCATGACGTGATAATAGGTGGTGCGCCAGATATCGACCTCACAACCCGCCTGCGTCAGCAGATCGTAATAGTCTCCGGTGGAGAGCAGCTGCGTGCGTTCAGCGGCCTCAGCGTTGATCTGTGAGCGCCAGCGCGCGGATGCCGCAACCTCGCGCATCAGCCGATGCGACGGCTCCTGCAGATTATCCGGCATCTGCACGGCCAGCACGCCGCCGGGCGCCAGCTGAGCGACCAGATGAGGAAACAGCGTGGCGTGATTATCCAGCCATTGCAGCGAAGCGTTGGCGTAAACCACCTGCTGCGGAACATCCGCCTGCCAGCTGCGGATATCTGCCTGAACAAAGCGACACTGCGGCAGGCGCTCTCTGGCCTGCGTCAGCATCGTCGCTGAACTGTCGAGCCCGGTGACCTGCGCCAGCGGCCAGGCGTCAGCCAGCAGTTCAGTGCTGTTACCCGGCCCGCACCCCAGATCGGTAACCTGCTCAACCTGCTCCATCGGGATACGCGCCAGCAGCTCACGGGCCGGACGGGTGCGTTCTGCTTCAAATTTACGATACAGCACAGGATCCCACTCTTTCATCATGACCTCTCGCCAGGTTATCAGAGACCTCTGCTTAGTCAGACGGATGAAAAACGAAAAAGTGCAGACCTTTACCGAATATCGTGACGTAACGGCACGGAACAGCGCGAGGGGTGGTGCGGAACAGCAGGCAAACGGGGCGGAAAACGGCGGGCGCGTCCCTGCGCCCCCGATCTCAGTTCTTTTTCACAAACTCAGACTTCAGCTTCATCGGGCCAAACCCATCGATTTTACAATCGATGTTGTGATCGCCTTCGACCAGACGAATGCTTTTCACTTTGGTGCCAATCTTCAGCGATGAGGAGCTGCCCTTCACCTTGAGATCTTTAATCACCGTCACGCTGTCGCCGTCTGCCAGCAGGTTGCCGTTGGCATCACGCACTTCCGGTGCGGCGTTGCTGCTCTCGCCCTCTCCCTCGGTCCAGATATGGCCGCAGGAGGGGCAGTTAAGGTTATCGCCATCTTGCCAGGTGTAATCGGCGTGACAGGCTGGGCAGGCAGGTAAAGACATAACGACTCCGGAAATATCAGCGGCGCGGTGGCCTGAAAAAGGGCGTCATCATATAACCTTACAGTTAATAAGGACAGCCTTTATAACAGACCGCCCTGCCGTGCCTTGCTTACCGCCTCGCCCAGCTGCCAGACCGCCATCGCATAATGGGTGCTGTGGTTGTAGCGGGTGATCACGTAAAAGTTGGGTAAGCCGTACCAGTACTGATAGCTGGTGCCCAGATCGAGGCGCAGCAGGCTGACCTGATCGTTACCATCCAGCGCCCCCTGCGGCGACAGACCGGAGGCCGACAGCATGCTCACGCTGTAACGGGTTTTGAAGCCATCTTCCAGCATCGGCGCCTGGCCGCTGGCCGGAACCGCCACATTTTCGCCGCTGCGCCAGCCATGCTTCTGGAAGTAGTGCGCCACGCTGCCGATGGCGTCCACCGGATCCCACAGGTTGGCATGACCGTCACCGTTGAAATCAACCGCATAGTCATTGTAAGAGGAAGGCATAAACTGACCGTAGCCCATCGCCCCGGCGAACGAGCCTTTCAGCGCCAGCGGATCATCCTGCTCTTTACGCGACATCAGCAGGAAGGTCTCCAGTTCGCTGCTGAAGTAGGCAGCGCGGCGCGGGTAGTTAAACGACAGGGTCGCCAGCGCATCCAGTATGCGGGTTTTGCCCATCACGCGGCCCCAGCGGGTTTCCACGCCGATGATGCCGACAATGATTTCCGGCGGCACGCCGTAGACCTGCTGCGCACGCTGCAGTGCATCCTGATACTGATTCCAGAACGCCACACCGTTCTGCACGTTGTCCGGCGTGATGAACTTGTTGCGATAGCGGATCCAGGCGCCGTTAGGACCCGGCGCAGGCGTGTAGCTCGGCGCCTGACGATCCATCAGCCGCAGCACGTAATCCAGCCGTTTTGCCTGCCCGATGATGTTGTGCAGCTGCTGACGATCAAAGTCATGCTTCTCCACCATCTTATCGATGAACTGTTCGGCTGCCGGATTACCGGCGAAGTCACCAAACATCGCCTGTCCGCTGTGCGCCGGCTGCAGTAAAAAACCGCCCTGCGGGGCAGGCAGCATCTTCTGCTGTGAAGGAACTTCAGGTTTGCTACTGCAGGAAGCCAGAAGCGGAATAAACGCAAGAAGGGCTAACTTGAAACGCATCGGTTATCCATAAACGAGGGGTGAATTCAGATGCGCTAATAGTAGACGTTCAGGGCCATGACATACAGGTCAAAATCTTAAAAAAACGTCAATGAGGCGGCCGGTTGCGGGGGCCGCAGGGCACAGTTTACCCCGCGGCCAGGCTGCGTTTAGCGGCGGTTTCGCACCAGCTGGTAGCGGCGGGTCAGATATTCAACCGGCGCGCTCCAGATGTGCACCAGACGGCAGAACGGAAAGAGCAGGAACAGCGTCATTCCCAGCACCATATGGATACGATAGATCAGTGCCACTCCGTCCAGATGCTGTGAAGCGCCCGCGTGGAACGTCACCACCGCCTGCGCCCAGCCCACCAGCTTCATCATTTCACTGCCGTCCGGATGCTGCGCCGAAAAAGGAATGGTCAGCAGGCCCAGCGTGGCCTGCGCCACCAGTAGCGTGATGATCAGAATATCACCGACGCTGCTGGTGGCGCGCACGCGGGGATTGGTCAGCCGGCGTTTCAGCAGCAGCGCCCCACCCGCCAGCGTCATCGCACCAAACACGCCACCGGCGATCATCGCCAGCTTCTGCTTCACGTCAATCGGCAGAAAGGATTCATACATCCAGTGCGGCGTCAGCATCCCGACAACATGGCCAAAGAAGATACCGATGATGCCGATGTGGAACAGGTTAGAGGCGAGGCGCATCCCTTTCTTATCCAGCATCTGACTGGAACCGGCGCGCCAGCTGTACTGCCCGTAGTCATAGCGCAGCCAGCTCCCCACCAGAAAGATCGTCCCGGCGAGATAGGGGTAAATATCGAAGAAGAAGGTAGTGATAAAATTCATGCTGATTCTCCAGTGGTACGCGCCGTGGCCGCGGCGATATCCAGATACTGCGGCGTAACCCTCTTCCCAGTCGCGGTTACTGTTGAGCGTCTGCCCGTGCTGGCCGGAAAAGGGCTCGGCCAGCTGTTTGAAATAACGAAATCGATCAAGAAACTTGCTCATCCGGAATACTCCTGAAGGCCTGGTATGACATTGCTGACTCTGTATCTGTCGCGACACAGAAAGGAAAATGGTGCCGGTGCGCCACACCGGCCTTGTTGTTATCAGGCGCGCGCTTTTCGCCCGTAAACCAGCCAGGTCACCGCGATGCAGCAGAGATAGAAGACCAGGAAGATTTTCATTGCGCCGGCGGGTGAGCCGGTCATGGCGAGCGACAGGCCAAAGGTCTGCGGAATAAAGAAGCCGCCCAGCGCACCGATCGCAGAGATAAAGCCCAGCGCCGCTGAGGTCTCGGTTGCCGCTTCACGCTGAGCCAGCGCATCGTCACCGCCTTCGGCTTTGATACGTTCCAGCGTGAGTTTGCGGAAGATGACCGCAATCATCTGATAGGTAGAGCCGCTGCCCAGACCGGATGTCAGGAACAGGCCCATAAAAATGGCGAAAAAGGCGATGAACGAGCCTTCGTGTCCGTCACCCGGCAGCGTCAGGAACAGCAGCGCGGCAAACAGCGCCATCAGCACGTAGTTGATCAGGGTGACGCGCGTACCACCAAAACGGTCAGAAATGATGCCGCCTGCGGAACGCGCCAGCGCGCCGATAAACGGCCCGAAAAAGGCGTAATGCATGATCACCACGCCAGGGAACTGGGTTTTGGTCAGCATGGCAAAACCGGCAGAAAAGCCGATAAAGGATCCGAACGTCGCCAGATAGAGCAGCGCCATCACCCACAGGTGCGGCCGTTTCAGCACTGGCAGCTGTTCACGCAGCGAAGATTTCGCCGCCGCCAGATCGTTCATGCCAAACCAGGCCGCAAGTGTGCCGACCGCCAGGAACGGCACCCAGATCCAGGCGGCGTTTTCCAGCCAGATACTCTCACCGGCGACGGTAGCGTGGCCTTTATCCGCACACGCAAAAATCGCGCAGGAGATCGCCAGCGGTGCGACGAACTGCATCACGCTGACGCCGAGGTTGCCCAGCCCGCCGTTGATGCCCAGCGCGCCGCCCTGATGGGCTTTGGGGAAGAAGAAACTGATGTTACCCATGCTGGAGGCGAAGTTTGCGCCGCCGAAGCCGCACAGCAGCGAGATCACCATAAACGTCGCGAAGGAGGTCTGACTGTCCTGTACGGCGAAGCCGAGCCACAGGCAGGGAAGGATCAGGATGCCGGTGCTGAAGGCGGTCCAGCGGCGTCCGCCGAAGATGGGAATGACGAAAGAGTAAGGCACCCGCAGCAGCGCCCCGGAGACGGAAGGCAGCGCGGTCAGCAAAAAGAGCTGTTCTGTGCTGAAGTTAAAGCCAACTTTATTCAGGTTAACCGCGACGGTGCTGAACAGCATCCAGACGCAGAAGCCCAGCAGCAGGCAGAACACAGAAATCCACAGGTTACGGCTGGCGATACGTTTACCACGCGCCTGCCAGAACGCTTCGTTTTCCGGCTGCCAGTCCTGAATTAAGGCGCCGCGCGTCGAGGTTTGCAAAGGGGCAGATTGGGTCATAGATCTCTCATCAGCAGAATAATAATTGTGCATATCCTGCGTATCCGTCCTGCCCGCTTGCTTGACACAAATCAACGGCAAGGCAGGTTGCCCGCGCGCCGCCGCCCCGGCTCGTCCCGGTTAAGTAGCGGACCGGAAAACGATAATCCTTATAAATCATAAGGTTTAAATGCACCTCTCCACCGCCCCCGCCGGGGGAGAGTCAGATGGAAATAAAGGAGTAGTCCTTTGGGGGTATGTGGCCTCCCTGCTTCCCCGTTAAAATGGGCCTCGTCGTCTGCGCGACGCTGGCGGTCTGACAGAAACAGGAGAGATTGTGACGGCTGAGAAATACACGCTCTTATTGATTGACGATCATCCCATGCTGCGTAGCGGGCTGAAGCAGCTGATGGCACTGGATCCACGACTGCAGGTGGTGGCCGAAGCCGGTAACGGCACCGAGGGGCTGGCGCTGGCTCAGCAGCACGATCCTGACCTGATCCTGCTCGATCTCAACATGCCCGGACTCAACGGACTGGATACCCTGACTCAGCTGCGCGAAATGGCCCTTTCCGGCCGGGTGGTGGTGTTCAGCGTGTCAGATAACGAAGAGGATGTCGTCAGTGCGCTGAAGCGCGGCGCTGATGGGTATCTGCTGAAAGATATGGAGCCGGAAGCCCTGCTGAAGGCGCTGTATCAGGCGGCGGCCGGTCAGATTGTCCTCAGCGAGGCGCTGACGCCGATTCTGGTCGCCCGACTGCGTGAAGCGCAGCCCGCCCGGCCGCGCGACATCAGTCAGCTGACCCGGCGTGAACGGGAGATCCTGCTCCTGATCAGTGACGGCATGACGAACAAGGCCATTGCCCGCAAACTGGCGATCAGTGAAAGCACCGTCAAGGTGCACGTTAAATACCTGCTGAAGAAGATGAACCTCAAATCCCGGCTCGAAGCCGCCGTCTGGGCGCTGCAGAACGGGCTGCGCTGAGCGGCCGCTGGTTGTCCGGCTCAGCGCTTCCGGAGCGTACCCCACCGCTGTCTGACCGTGAGCGCGAAACAGCATTCAGATAATGCTGCGCGTTCATACAATAACCTGACGGGATAATTTAATAATCGGTTATCCCGGCGTGAGCGTGATATTTCTTCGTCAGAAGATAACGGGCACCGTGACTGATCCCGTTTCGCTAAAAGTCATACAGCTTAACCGGATTATCATGCAATATTCTCTGCCGATCGCGGCGCTCTGGCGCCCAGATATTCATGAGGTCGAGTAACAACGCATCATCGGGTTTATGGCTGTCGGGTGCGGTCGGATGTGGCCAGTCGCTGCCCCATAACAGCCGTTCGGGATTAATTTTAACCAGCCCCTGGGCAACCGGCGCGACATCCCTATATTCCGGCGCGCCCGTTAATGAATCAATATAGGCGCCGGAAAGTTTTACCCAGGTTTTCTCTCCATCAAGCATACGACGCAGCGTCGCAAAAGTGGCGGAGTTAATCCCTTCAGGCTGCGGGACATGCCCCATATGATCGATCACAACCGGCGTCGGTAATTTCTGCAGCCGGTTCTCCAGCTCGGTTAACGTCTTACCTGACGTCACGATCTGAATGTGCCAGTTGAGAGGATGCACGCGCGCGGCTAACCTCTCCATATCGTTCAGATCAAACCTGCTGTAGAGCAGGTTGAATCGTATCCCCCTGACGCCCGCCTGATGCAGCTTCTCTATTTCCTCCCCGGTGACCGTGCTATCCAGCACCACTACGCCCCGCGCGTTGCCCCCGCTGGCCGCCAGCCCATTGAGCAGGACGCGGTTATCGGTTCCGTAGCGGGAAGGGGTCACAATCACCATGCGGTTCATCCCCAGCCGGCGCTGAAGCTTGCGATAATCGTCGATGGAGGCATTAGCCGGGTTTGTGAATGTTGTTCCGGGTACGGAGGGGTAGCGACTGTCGTAGAGATGCATATGGCAATCGACGCTGCCGGGCGGCGGCACCAGCGCAGGCCGTTTCTCGCCAGCACTGTAAGGCACTTTTGCCAGCGCAGGAAAATGCGCCGCAAGGGCCAGGGCTGAACTTAACCGTAATAAATGGCGGCGGGTTAATGGCATATATCCTCCTGATAAATTATTTAACTGCAACAGCGCCTTTATTCCCCTGATTACCCGATCCTGATAATCATCTAGTAAAAAAATCTATCCCGTTTAAAAGAAATAAATCGCCTGAGCCGCTAAGAATGTCAGGCCAGGCAACTAAGCGCACACGCTGAACAGCGCGCCACTGAAAGCAGGCCGAGTTAAGCACTTTTTTATTTGATGCGCAGCGGCAGCCATCGCTTTTATGACAGGCCTCTCTCTTTTAGATGAAACCCCGGATATATTTTCATTGTGAAACGGCATGGATTTAAAAAAGAGAGCTTCATGCGGTTATGCCTGACATTAATCTCCGATGCAGGAAAGCGAGTACGTTAATCCGGGCTGATGCCGACAAATCAGTGGGACAAAAACTCGCGGGGAATGCACACGCTCTTTCTCTGCTGGCCGATAATGTCCTGGCAGGCAGAATGAAGCCCGCTACCTGGCGAAACGCCGCCGCGCCATAAGGGCTGCCGTTCGCACATACAGCATTGCGAGCCCCCTCGCAGCGTTCGGCAAGAACGCCGGAAAGTGCGACTTTTCTGTCGCCAGCCGCCGCCACATTTGCCAGGATGCCTGTCAGGTTTCATCCGGTCAGGATCGCGGCACTGCATCAGGCTGGCATATGCCCTGCCCTATTCGTTATCATCTGACCATCCTGCGCGCCGACGCTAATCCCTTTCGGTTTCATGGGCGTTGACCGCCAGAACTTTACCGCAGCAAAGATGAGTTAAAACCTTATGCAAGAGCCAACCGAAAAGGACTTTCCTTCTCATACGCCTATGATGCATTGGTGTATCAATGCTGATTATTAAAGGTTATTTTTCACCAGAGAATAAAAACTATATTTTAACCTACACCTTTGTAATCCTCTGATTTTAAGTGTATTGTTTGCTGTATTCATCCAGCGTTATACCCCCTCTGTTTTCCCATCCTTCTAATAACACAGGGCATCTCCATGAGCCGATACCATGTATCCAGCAGTGAAGGCCAGTATGAGAAAGACTCTGGCGAGCAGGTTTTGGCTAATAAGCTGGGGATCGCGACTTCTGATGAGATGGATGAGGCTGAACTTGTCCTGTTAGAACAACTCTACCAGTCCGTTTTTGAAGAACAGTTTCCGGAAGGAAAGCTCAGCGTCGCCATGCTTAAACGCTGGCACCACCGCTGGTTAGGTAACATCTACGAGTGGGCTGGACAAGAAAGAGCAGTTAATATCAGCAAAGGCGGCTTTATGTTTGCCCCCTCAGCGCAGTTGCCAAAGCTGCTGAACGAATTCGACACCAGGTATCTGGCTCAATACACGCCGTGTAGCGGCATGGACGAAGAACAACTCATCACCGCTATCGCCATCACCCATGTCGAGCTGATACTTATCCATCCGTTCAGAGAGGGAAACGGGCGATTGTCGCGACTGTTAGCTGACGTAATGGCCGTTCAGGGAGGATACAAACCGCTGGATTATCAAAGCTGGGAGCAAAACAAAACCCAGTATGTCTCGGCTATCCATGAAGGCGTATCAATGAACTACGAGCCGATGAAACACTGGGTGAGAGAAGCATTAAGAAGGGATTAAACCGCAAGACGCAAATGAGCAAATTTTTTGCGCGTGGCTTCAAGTGAAGCTTCAATCTTCGCGGAGGACTGCCCTGTTTCAACAGCCGTAGATGTTGCTACTGAGCGAACAATGTCAGCACGAGATGGCTTAGCGTAGCTTGCCTGAGTTTTTTTGTGGGTGCTCATAATCACTCCTAAAAAGTTGAATCTGGGCTGAAAGACACCGTTCAAACAGTATACCAAAATTTCTACGCAAATTCATATCAAGCCCCGTCAAAGACTCACTCATCGGGCAAGCCCTTTAAGCAATACATCAAGTATAAAACGGTTGGCTAACGGACAACCTCCTTATCAGAAAGATAAATAACTAGGCTGCATCCAAACTTCGATCAATTAAGTAATCCTCTGCACCGAGTTTTATCAGTTGTGTTCTTACTGCACGGCTATGACCTGCTCCCCGTTGATTAATACACCGTGATGTTAGTAATGTCTTCATAAGTCACATGAGGACATCCCCATGAAGAAGCGTTTTTCCGACGAACAGATCATCAGTATTCTCCGCGAGGC
>Ga0308156_1002078_pt1 | contig 19253 bp, 15 predicted proteins | sample PhyAR2_FD_201041 | JGI IMG/M metagenome (GOLD analysis project Ga0308156, IMG submission 201041) | Phyllosphere microbial communities from UC Gill Tract Community Farm, Albany, California, United States - DLSL A.R2 | ecosystem: Host-associated > Plants > Phyllosphere > Unclassified | place: USA... | reverse complement strand
CCACGGCTTCGGCGCAGAGGGCGTAGTCGGCGGCTAGGGTTAGGGTGTCTTCCAGGGTGGCGGGGGTGGGTGGTGGGTCGGGGACGATTTTTAACATGAGTTGCTTCCGTTGCTGGGCCGACATCCGCCGCTGTCAAACGGTGGGTGGCAGCTGTACGTGGGTTGACAGACCGGCGGAAACAACAAGATCCGGCGCACGCAAGCGTGCCCGCACGTACAGCCGCCATAAGGGCGACCGCTTAGTTGTTTACCGCTGCGACCTGTCAAAGTCGTGTCGTTGGGTTGGCAACGACGGAGTGAGACTAGGACGCTGGGAAGGCTCACGCAACGGGAAACAGGGGAGGGGAGTATCTTTGGGAAATAGACTACAGGGAAGGGGGGAAGTCTGAGGTTTTGGGTGCGATGGGCTAATCCTGAGCGTGGTTGCATGGACGTCCGGCCTGTCGGATTGACGCTGTGTAACCAAATCTCAAGTGCCGACTGGCGCTCACAGATACATTCATATCGTAGGTTGCTGAGCCGGGGTAAGCTGAACTGGTATTTCAAGTCATTGAATTTAAGGGAAAACGCAATATTGGTTTTTATGCTGGAATACTGTTTGGAATACAATGGGCTGAGTGCGGCAATGGCGAGCTCAGCAATGCCGTTATCTGCATTTTAACCCCCTGATTGAGTCAGCGCTGCGGCACTGCAGGGGGGACGTTGCTTCGTTGGCTATGTCATCAATCTATCATCATTGATAATGGGGCGAGAGCCCCGGGCGACATTGCTGCGCTAAAGCACAGACTTGACAAATGAGTCTCCGTTACAAAAAGTAAACTCGGTCTGCCCCTGATTAGTCGGTGGTAGATATCTGCTTTTGGAAAAGCGGACATCTAGATAACCATCGTAAGAAATCTTAATAATCAGAAGCTGGTGAACGTCTGAGCCTATCCCGCCACTAGAGACCGCGCTTATCTAGTGCATGTAGCAACTTTGCCCCGAGTATGATCCGGTCAGTGGTATCTATGCCGTTCTCCTGTGGCACTCGATATATCCAGTCACTGCCAATATCGAAGCTTGAACGTATGTCGTCCATATGCCGTACGAACTCAGGCTCGTCAGGTAAATTTGCAAGTCTCCAGCCTTCGTCGACACTTTCGATGGTGACGGTGCCACTCGTTCGTTCCAGGCAGCGACGCAGAGTTTCATATCCATAAAACCAGAGGTTATTGTCTGGAATGTTCAAGCCGCTCGTGGTCGCCACTGCCGAGAGATAGGGGTCGCGGTAGTAACTACGCATGACTGTTTTATCCAGCATGCAGATGCTGTAACCACGTTGGCTGATGGCATAGCGGCCCGAATTACCTTCACGCATGCGCAAGTACTTGACTAGGTAATAACGCCAATCCAGCATGTGATCGCGTTCGCACGCGGCGAGGAACGCCTGTTGAATCTGTTTGAGCACGGCGAGATCGTTGCCGCTTTGTGCGACCTGATCGAGTAGTTGGGTAAGGGGTTGGACCACCTCGGGATTCTTTCTGCTTGCAAGCAGATCCCGCCAGACAGCTTCGCTGCGCGGCGAGCCGAAATCGAAAAATTGATAGCCGCCATAACGATCCTGCTTGCGCGAATAATCGCCCAGTGAAAGCAGTGCGCCTGTCAACTGTGGCCAACAGTGAACATCTTCGAACAAGGTTAAAAACGCTAAGGCACGCTGGACAAAAATTGCAGGATCTTGGACTGGGTCGAGATCGAACACTGTCAGTGCGCCGTGCAGCACTCGGTTGTCTTCCAATCGGTAGACCACTTCTCGCAGCTCCGGGTGGACGGCCAGGAGGTTGATCTTGTCCTTTTCGTTCACGATCTGCTTCTGATTGAAGGTCGATACGCCGTCTAGCGTTCCATCGACGATGACACTGCGCACATCTTCCAATAAGGCGGGCATATTCTGGGCGCGTATCTCGCCGCCACCGGACGCCTCGATCAAGTTGCGCACGATACGTAACTGTTTAGGGAAATCAGCGGTGTTGTGCATTCGGTGCAGCAGCACTGCGTAGAGTAGGAGGCTATGAGCCTGACTCCACTCGGAATCCCCGTAATGTCGGCAGCAACCACCAAAGAGGTCGATGCGGCTCTGGCCGGGCTGGGTGCGGAGTGGATTAAACAGCAGCAGGGCAGATGAGGATCCAACATTGGTTGCACGCAGCCAGGTGTTGAAAGCATCTCTCGTATCCAATTCGACCCAGATATCGAAGCTTGCGAACAAGAAGTTTAGGTGCTCGGCCGCCTTCCTCTGATCGCTGGCAAACAGGCTTTGTGCCAACTGATCGAGGCTAACTTTGCTGTCGGCGCGATTACCCTCGCGCCAGGCGCAAAGATCAAACACAAAGCGGAAGTAGCGCATGAATTGATCATCAATAAGCTGATCAGCGTCTTTGTAAGCCCAGATGACGTCCGTCCATACGGTATCAACCCTGTGTGCGAAATTGTCGGCCTGTGTAGTACAAGCGCTTTTGAGCAACGTCTCGAAATGCGCTTTGAAATTTTCAAATGGCGTAAGCGGCTTGCCGCGTGAGTTCATCTTGATATAGAGGTCGTCATTAAGCTTGTTCTTCACTACTGGTAGAAGGTGGAAGCTGATTGCCGGATGGTCGGTCGAGGCAAGACGTTCCCAAGCAGCAGCAAATGCTTCGCTGCTGGCCCTAGCAAAGCGCTGTTCCAGCGCCTGCAGCATGACCAGCATGGCGCGAATAGTGGAGTCATGTTCCCAGCCGTGAAAGTACCAGGGCTGATCGACAATCCAACCCTTCAGGTCGGCCTCGCCGGCGGGTGGTCGATAGTTGGTCAATGCCTCGCAGAACTGACGGGCACTGGCGCGGGTGGCGTAGGTGAAGTTACGCCATGCTTGCCCTTTGATGGGCTCGCCCGCCTGCCAGCTCAGATACCAGTGCAGTAGGAAGAGTGTAGTTAGGCGCTGTTGGCCATCCAAAGGGTAGAGGGTACCGTCCACGACATCGCCGTAGATGAAATCCAGGCTAATAGGACGGTTGTCATGCATGACGGCGTCATATAAGGCATTCACGAAGTCCTTGCGGATTCGTTCCACCGATGCGCCATGGCGGCCTTGTGCATAATCGCGCTGGATCAGCGGGATTTCGATTCTTCGAATTCCATCAGTCGCATGCAAGTTATTATCGAAGAGTAAAATGTACGACGTGAGCGTGTGGTTCATGCCATTTTCTCTTCGTGCAGGAAATAGGGCTTTGCGATCTCGAGGATTGTTTCGAGGTAATGGTTGCGATCCTGTGGGCCCCAGAAATGGTTTTGGTGCGCGCTCGCTGGGGTGTAGTACTTGAGGAAGACATTGCGCGTGCAGACAGGTATGTAGCCTCCCTTGCGGTCTACATCCAGTAGTATTTGCCGCTTGGCCTCGAATACCGCATTGCTCAGCAGGCTGTTGTCCGACCTCGACAGCAGAGCTAAGTTGGCGATGGAATGCAGGCTATGAGCGAAGGCAGTCTGCTCGTCAGGCGCATTGAAAGCGGCGACGACACGACTGGCCAAGTCTTGAAAGGTCTTGCCGAAATTCTGCGCAGTAACGACCCGCTCAAGAGCTATTTTTAGTTCCTCCAGCAGCTGCGACTGTTGCGGGACAGTATCGGGAGCCAGCTCTTTGAGCGCGGTGAAATGTAGCCTTAACCAGGTTTGCCATTGTTCGGCCTTAGTCAGGTTCTCGGCATCCTGCGCATGGATGTGCTCCAGCGACCATGCAGTATCGCTGTGCATGTGGAAGGGGAAGCGTTGATTAGCGTGTGGAACCCGGCGCATGGTTTCGACATTCACCAGCAACAGCAGGTTCACCAACTTGTCGTAGTCCTTTCGGTCGTCGTAGCTGAGCGCTTCGACGTCCGAAGCCCTGAGGTCCAACGACTCCCTGATGCGGTGATCCAGGCCCTGCTCAAATTGACGCTTGCTTTGATTTGCGGATAAGCGAGCGAGTTCTCCGAAGTCCGTACCTGTTAGTACCAGATAACCCACCTTGTGGAACAGGTTGCGGTTGTTGAACCAGCCAAGCATCAGATCATGAAGGTTGAGAACCCGCAGCCAAAATGCTAGCGGATCGGCTTCGATATCCTGCCGCAGAGACTCGAAGGTGTAGTAACGCGTTGACTTCCGTGATTGGCTGCTGGGTACCAGGGAATCGAGCAAAAGGCTGATCCTGGTCGGGTAGTGGTCGGCAACCTTCGGGGAATTGCCGCAGGTGAAACCCCACAGTTCGGGAGCATGGAGATCGCGCTCGATGATGTCCCATTGGCTAGCGACCTCGGCGGCTCGATGGGCATGTTCGACTTTGATCCTTGATAGCAGCAACGCTTTGACCAACTCCGCATCCGTCAGCGGTATCCTACCGACGTTCAATCGAGTGAAAAGAGCCGTGGCATCTATGTCTTCAGGGGCCTGATACCAAATAACCGCTACTTTCTCGAACAGCGCGTCATAGAATTTGTTAGCCGCGAATTGAATGCGAGCGCCGTGGGCATCGAACCACTTCCCAATACAGCAGTACGCCCTGTGCAGGTGGAAGTAATCGATATTGCAGTCGTAGTCATCCAACCCCTCATCGCCGAGCCTTTCGAGAAATGTTGCGCTCCCAGGGCGGGTTTCGTAGTGCAGTGAATAGGGCAGCGGGGCCTTGTTTAAACCCGTTTTATGCATGTAGAGCAGTATCAGGTAGATCGTGGTCAAGCGCTGCTGCCCATCGACCAATTCCCACTGACATGTCTGCGCCGTTGAAGCTCGTGAGTGCTGTTTGACCACGACGGGCTGTAGGTTATAGGGCTGGTCCAGCTCTGCGGTTTTCAAGGACTCCCAGATGTCGTTCAGCAGGCGCTCCACGTCCGAAGTGTCCCAACGGTAGCCACGTTGGTACCCAGGCACCTTGAAAACACCCGAAATATCGCCTATGAATTTGCTAGCCAGCGTTGCAGCGGAAAAATCGACGCTGTGTGAGTCCAAGCAAAGTTCTTCCATGATTTTCGATCTCGAATCGGGTCCTGGGAAGGCACGGGGTGAATGGCATTTCACACGGGTTCAATCACGCGATGCCGCTCATTGCTATTATCTTTGCTAGCGGATGGGTAAACCCCATCAAACTTAGCCTTCCAGGCGTCCCTCCAACATCGTGAATGCCTGTGTCTGGTAAGTGGTACCACGTTTGGGTAAAAATTCCGCCACGCACGGCGTTCCAATCAAGATTAGTAATCGGCCATCACCATCCCTTTCTCATCAGCGTCTCAAAATCTCGACGTGACAAGACCTGTGCGCAGTTACGCCAGTCGTTATCGGTTGGCCGCATGGATGCGTTGTACCGTAGATCGAAGCCCGTTTCCTGTTTCTGGGCATTGATGTACTGATCCATCAATTCCCCTAGATGCTCAATATCGTCAATCCATTCGTCTTTTATGGTATCTGGCAACGAACCGAACAGATCGAAGCGGTCCTTCATGCGCTCGGAAAGGCGGTCGTAGACTTTTTCGTCCACCGTCTGCTCGTTCACGAGATTGAGCATGTCAACTTTGTCGCGCGTCTGACCGAAACGTTTGATGCGACCGATGCGTTGTTCGAGTTTGGTCGGGTTCCATGGAAGGTCAACGTTGATTAACGTTCCCAGCGTTTGTAAATTGAGTCCCTCACAAGCTGCGTCGGTGGCTACCATAAGGCGAAGCTTGCGATCCGCGACCATGCGCTTGAGGGTTTCACGCTCGATGGCCACGCTGTCACCTTGCCGATAAAGCCGGCTGCGACCAGCCCCTGCATAAAGACCTACCGGCTCTTCGGGGTAGCGTGCAGCGAGCGATTCAGCCACCCAGCGGGCGGTGTCGTAGTATTGGCTGAAAATGATGCAGCCTAGCTCACGCCAGCCTTCGTTCTCCAGGTAGTGCAGGATTGCTTTCAGTTTTGGGTCTTCCTTGACTAGCCTCAGGCGATCTAGCAGCCGCTTCAGGGCTAGCTGCTCATCGGTGCTCTGTACTTGCACCGAAGCCTCACCCTCATCGCTTTCTTCAGTGATCGTCTCGCCGCCCAGCAATCTGGTGGCGGTGTTGATCCCTGCCACGATACTACTGCATATGCGCTGCTCCATCAGATTTTTCATGAAGCCGCTTCCATGTCCGCTGCTGGCCAAAGCCTTACCGAAGCCACGAGCCTGGTTGTAAGCCTCACGGAAGTCCTCACTGGAACGCAAAGCCAACCCCTCAAACAGGGCATGGAAGCGGTGAACATCCTTTACTAGTCCGACATCAGGATGAACGTCCACTCCAATGGCCTTGAGAAGCCCCTCATTTTCAAGTGTGGTACGTTTGCGCAGCACCACATGGCGCACAAATGGGTTCTCGCGTTGGAAGAAGCTAGCCCCAGCGACGCGGCGCTCCAGTGCATCCTCCATAACCTCACGGGCATCTTCACCCAGCTCGGAGTATGAGCCGCCAAGCCACTCGCTCTGCGATAGCTCGAGATCCTGGCGAATCAGGCTGTACAGCCGCCGAGCTTGGCTGTCTTGAGTTGAGTTAACGGTAGGCAATGGCGCACGAAGCAACCGCCAGGCATAACCAGCATCCGTTACGTCCTCTTCCCCAGATAGGATCGGGATAATCTCCTTGAACCTGTGCCATTCTGAAAAATCACCGCCCAGCACAAAATTACCTTTGCCCTGATGCAGAACCCTCACTAAGTCCCACAAGTCCTCCCGGCGAGTCTGGATTGGCGTTGCCGTCCCCAGTAGAACGTGATCTGAGCGGGCAGAAATGTCACGGATGAACGCCAGCAACTCATTTGGTGTGCCTGCGTCCTTGCCCATTCCCTGTCTGGTGCGCGCCTTATGAGCCTCATCGAGTATGACCAGCCCAAAGCCGCCACGGAGCCCGAGCAGATGCGCCTTCTCCGGCGAGTCGCGCAGCATCAGGCCCGTTGAGATGATTCCGATCTTCAGTGGGCAGCTTGCAACATGCCCAGCTCCTTCGGCTGAGATCGCTCGTCCTTGCTCATCGAGCCAGGCTTTCTGCTGCGTCTGCCATCGTGCGCAGGGGATACCCAGCTTGTCCATCATCTCGGTCTGCCACTGCTCGCAGAGGGTCGCCGGTGCAAAGATGATGACGGGCTTACTGTGCCCTTTCTGCTCTGCTAGGAGGCTTAACGCCAGTGCAGCAGTTCCCATGGAGAGTGTTTTACCCAAGCCGACCTCATCCGCAAGCAGCAAGCGGACAACGCCATACTCTTGGTAGTGCTTCAGGCACTCCGTGACGAATCCCTGTTGCCAGGGTTGCAGAGAGAACCCCTCGCGGTACAGCGGCGACTCGATCAGGGCAGCAGGAGCTATCTGCTCAGGTTCTTCCACATCTTCGATGGATACCTCATGGCGGTGGCTGCGCCGAGTAATCTCCCGGCACACCGCATCCGGGAGGGGCTTGGCTGCATTCCACAGATAATCGAATTCGGCCTCGATCCAGGCGACCCCATCGGGGGAGTCGTCGGACCAGAGGATTTCGTAGTGGCTCTGCCAACCACTGCTGGTCTCGTTCATTGAGCCAATGAAGCCTATCCTGCGGCCATCGGCCAGATCGATCACCCCAGCCTTACCATGCACGAAACCACAGGCGTTATCAGGCGCAACTCGGATCACTTGGCCACGCTTCTCTAGAAAAGAAGCCAGTCGTTGGTAGCGTTCGCGATTCAGCAGCGATTCAATCTCGACCGAATGTTCGTTCAGCTTGCCCAGTAGCTTGGCCTCACACACCTGGGCCACCCGCAAGTCCTCTGCCTGAATGTCCGCATTGCAAACAATCTGCACCTCGGGAATCTGATCGATCAGCTCTCCGGCGACCTCAAACAGTGAACTGGTGAAGTAGCCGGCGATTCGCCGATAGCGCCGAGCTCCTTTGAGGTGCTCGACGAGAAAGCTCTGGTCCAGCGCATGAGTGCGTGAGGACAAGCGGGTAATCGCCATGCTTTATCCTCTCAGGAGTCCAATCGCTGCGTTTGCATCCGTGAGACAAGAACCTCTGCAGCCGAACGTACAGTTTCATTGCGGGCCTTGTTCTCCAGGAAGCGAACTAGGTCGATAAGCTTCGGGCGGATTTCGAAGTAGTCCGGAAGATCCTCCATCAGTGTTTTGACCACGGACTGCGGTTCGACTTCAGCCTGCAGTTGCTGGATGGCAATGATCAGATGCCCGAGCCAGGTCGGGCCAATTTCCGTACTTTCGGTCAGCTCCCTGGAGCTGAACTCATTTGCCTGCTTTAGGCGTGCACCATTGGCCGTCATGCTGGCCATGACCTTGGTGTAATCCTCTACGCGGAAAGCCTTGGCGAAGTTCTGATAGTTATCCAGCTTCGAGGCACCAACCGATTCCATGTCCAGCATGCGCAAATAGAACCGCTGGATGCCGCCGATGGCTTGCCAGGTGGCCAGAGTCACTCCTTCAGGTACCAATAGACTGTTGGCCGCTTCGGAGGCTTGCTGGACGATTTCGTCCACCACGGTAACCTCGCCTTTGACGCGGGGCCGCAACGCGAAGGTGGTTACATCGGTTTCACCAATCTTGGTGTAGGCGGTCAATACTTTTAGGGCCGCTGCGTAACCCGCCATCTGCAAGTCAGCATCATTGAAAACAGGCTCGCCCATACGGGCTTCCATCTCATCATTGAGATGCATCATCTGCTTGATCTGGGCCGCAACCTCATTTCGAACTGCGGGAAGAATACGCTGCTTGAAACCAACCTTTTCACCTGCCGGGCGCTTGCGCAGCATTAAGGTCACAGTCCCCTGTACGTAACCGCCCTTCTTTAGTTCGGAGGTAGTCTCGGTGGCGATGTACCAGGCCGCCACCACCTGCAGGCCAGCGGCCCAGAAGATGCCCACCATGTCTGACCAAACCTCAGTACTTTGGTGGGTGAACATCACGCACTGCATGCCGTTGTCGGGCATGTGGTTGGCCATCGCAGTGTAGGCTTCGATCATGCCGCGACGGAAGTCGTCGCCATCGCCCTTAATGGCCATTGCACGGCGGGAATCCCACTTCCACTCATTGAAAGGGGCCGGTGGGTTCTTACGCAGCCAAGCGATGAAAAACTCAGCAATTTCGTGATAGCTCACAGCATCCGCATAGGGCGGGTCAGTGATCCAGAACTCGGCGTCTTGCTGAAGAGCAGCTGCCTCCTTATTTTTGACAGTCAGGTTACCTGCAATGCTGCTTGCTGCATCAGTGAGGGACAGGTAGTTTTTCCCGGTTACGAACGATCGAACGCCGTAGAAGTAGTTGGTGTTGTAGGCCTGATTGTAGAAAGTCTGCGTAATTGACTCGCGCGCGGCGCCGGTGCCGTAACGGCAAAGCTTGCTCGACCAATCCAACATCTTGGCCAGGGACAAGCACAGTGCTGGTTGCACATCGGCAGGCATCCGCTGGATTTGCTCATGTACCAAGGCTGCCAGCAGAAGCTGGCGAGGGCTAAACAGGTGATGCCAGTGTGTCCAGCCTCGCTCGCGGAAAAGGCGCGCCGTTTCGTCGCCTGGCTCGATGGCCATGTCCGGTACCAGGCCTTGGATCTGCCAGTTCTTCAGATTTTCGGCGACAAGTTGTTCAGCGCGCTGCTCACGTTGAAAATCTGCGTCGGAAGGAGCGGCAAACCAAGTGTTCTGACGGCCAGCATCCAGCGTATCCTTACTGATCCATTGGATCGCGTACAGACGTTCCTGAAAAATGTCGTCCGGAAGCGGCTTGAAATCGGAAACTCCCCAATGGCGAAGGCGATTGCTCGTCCCCCCACCAACTTGTCGGAAGTCACCGCGCAGAGTCTTTATGGGCGTGCGGTATGTTTTGCCGTCCAATGCATAAACCATGTCACCGTCTTGCACAGTACCTTTCTCGGCGGCGCTCATTTCTATCTTGGATGCACCCGAGATAATTTCAATATCGAAGCGCTTTTTCGTGAAATCGGGCTTCAAACGGGCAACAGCATTGCGCGTCTTGGACACTGTCCATGTCGGGGATAGGGGCACCATCCAGCCGGTTTCCGGGCAACGGGCTTCGAGGCACCAGAGATACGCCTTAGCGCGATTCCCATTGCCATCATGTTCAATACCCAGCTCGGTGATGCGCTGATCGACGGCCTTCACCAAGGTGGATTGGGCCCGCGAAATTTCCTCGCGCCGCTTGGGGGGCACACCGATGATTTCAGAAGTGCCCCAGCTCAACATACAGGCGATAGGGTTGAGGTCAGAGGCGTAGGCGTCGCAGCCGATTCGCGCAGCCTCGAACGGGATGGAGCCGCCACCCGAGAAGGTATCGCCCACGCGCGGACGATGGCCATAGCGCAGAATGCCCAGTTGCTCCACCAGCTCGGATAGGGATTTCACATTCACGCCCAAATGGGCATAGTGCCGATTGACCTCGGCCCAGACTGGCGCGTATAGCCATTCCTGATCCAACTCTTCCGGGCGCTTGCCCAGAATGGCCTTTTCCTCATAGCTGGCGCAGGTGGCCAGCAACTTGCGATAAATCACCAGTTTGTCGTCGTCACTCAGACTGCGCTGCCAGCGCAGAGAAATGCCTTCTGCATCAGCATTAAGTGGGAAGCGCATCCAGTGAACATCTTCACCTTGGACATCACCCCGCTTGATCGAGGCCTTGAAGTAACTCCAAGGGTCTTCGAGCTGGATACGCGCGGCAATCTCGGCAGGTGATACGGCATTGCCGATCAGCGCACGACGCGCCAAGCCTTCGTTGTCGAAGGCCATGAGCTTTTCAAAGAGAGCAAGATCAGCCTGTGCATCGTCGGTGGGCGGCAGCAGGCTAGCCATCAGGATGGCGCGTACCAAAATCAGCGGCTTGCGGCCTTTCCAATATGAACCCAAGCCGGTCAGTGTCTGGCTTTGTACCGACGTCCGCTCTTGTTGTGCCTCAAATGACACCTTCTGCGCGGGGAATACAGTTTCAATCAGAGCCGGGGCATCTTTCAGGGCAAATGGCGTCAGCTGCACGGTATTCATTGCAGTCATTTCGGTCTTCCTTAATCGAACAGGCCCAGCGTTGGACGTTCGGTATCTTGTTTGCGAGGTTTCATAGCCTGCGGCTTGAACAGCTCGCTCTGGGCAACGTCGCCCAGAGCGTGCCGGAGAGCCAGACGCCAGCCCTTGTTACCGTCATGTACGCCGCCGGTGCTCATGGCGGTCATACCGAACAGCCACCAGCGCTCCTCAGGACGCAGGGCCAACCAGTTGCGTACAGCAATCGGAATCTTCTCAGGAGCCATGTCCTCTACAGCCCATGCCAGTACGCAGAGTTCTTTGCCGAGCAGTCGATCTACAGGATTGTCGCCCACCTTCCAGGCGCTGACTCGCAGATTGTGCTCCTTGAGACGCAGATTGAAGGCACGCTGTACCTCGCTACGGATCGCCGTCCAGCGCGTGCGCTCCAGTACAACACGTTCGATGATGCTGGTTTGCTGATCCTGAGCCTGAAGCCCTAAGCTCTCGATGATGTGAACCGCGCCATTTGAGCTCTTGGGAATCTCGACCATGAAGTGATGAGGATCTGTGGTTGCAGGCACACCAAAACCTATGGTTGGGCGCTCCGGTGCCCTGGTTCTTTTGGCTCCACTTGAGGTTTTACTGGGGGAACGAGCCATGCCTGATTCCTCTATACGTAATGCATTGGCCATGTTCATTCTTCCTGGATTACATCGCCAGGACGCAGCTCAACACCACTGAGTTTGGCAAACTCCTTGGCAGCGAAGCCATTCTCAAAGGCCGCTCCGCTTCGAATCTGAACGGTAACGGTTTCTTGCTCACATCCCAGTGCCTTGCGTAGCCCGTTGATGGCTGCCTCGATCACAGAAGCTGTAACCTCGCGCTCGACAAGGTTGATACTAACGGTGTTCTCACCTTCACCAATCTGGATGCGCACTCCTTTGAAGGTGGCCGGAGAGCTTTTGAAGGTGTTGAGTACGCCAAACACCTTTTCGGTACTGTCGAGCGACACCTTCTTGTTTTCAGCCAATTTCGCCGGTTTGGCGTCATCGATTTGAACCTGTTTGTCGTTGGCGGCAGGGATCTGGAAGTCGGCAGTACGAGTAGCCTCCCCTGAGCAGGCATAGACCATTAAGCGGGCAGTCTGCGCGCCCACCTCGAAGGGCTCTCCGTACAGTTCCCCATCCTTGGGGTTGGAGCCATCCAAGGTGTAACGCATATCGGCCGCAGGCATGCAGGAGAGAGTGACCATGCGCTTGTCGGCGATGCCCTGGACCTGGTGACGCACGCGAAGTTCAGCTACCCAGCGATGCGGCTCGCCGGTTTCATGTTTGCCTTCGCTGTCCACGGCCAGGAAATACAGAGTTGCGGCGCCAGTCGTGAAGTTATCCAGGTCCTCGATCTTAGGATCTTTGTTACTGACCTTGGCCGTCTGTGCGTAATAAACCACTGGGCTCTGGCCCGCATTGCGAGGAGTCAGGGCCAGAGTGGTTTCGCCTGTCGCTTCGTTAGAGGCATGTACGGTCACGTTTACTGCAGTTTTTTCTGCAGGAAACGGTCCTTTCTCGATGTACCCGTCAGTCCCTTGTCGCCAGCGGCCTTGCTTCAAGGCTTCTGTCTTGAGGGTCTCCATACCTCCGGCTCCTGGCATCCAGGCCCAGATCGGATTGCCCTTTGCGCGCATCAGCACATCTTTCCAAGGCGTTCTGCGGTCATTCGCCGGCCAAAGATCTTCTTCCGCCATCGCCCAGTAGGTACCCGGTTCATCCGATAGATTAAGGATAAGTTTATAATTGGCACGAGGGCTGGCCAGGAGCTGCTCAATCTGGTGTTCGGCAGAGTTGGTGCCTTGCCCCATGTTCAGGCCATTATCGATTGTGGCTTGCATAAGTTGAGCATTCCCAGTCATCTCGTCGATGGCTGGGAAGTAGATCCGGTTATAAGTGCCGGAAAGTGCTTTATTGAAGCGCTGCTGGGCATCTTCCTGGCGATCACGTGCCTCCTCGAAGAGGCTGTCACCGTCCTTCAATCGCTTGCAGATGGACTCAATTGCATACAGATCCCGCAGACGATCTTCGACGGTATCGGCGAGATAGCTGTCCTGACCGGACAGCACCATGAAATTGTTCTGTTCTTGCTGATACTCGAAGAAGTTGACCAGCTCGCTTGGCGGCAGCTTGCCGTCCGGGCGTACCACAATCAGAACACGAGGCCCACTCAGCTTTAGATCGTCTAGTCGCGGCAGCACCTGGACATCTTGGTAAGCAGCCTTGCTAACCGGCTGCAACACAGCTGTGAGCTTGTTAATCAGTGCCTGATCGATCTTCGGCTGAGGGATGTCGCGAGCATTTCGTTCAATCTGGCGAGAAAGGTTTTCTGTTTCTTTAATAAAGAAACGCTCTTCTTCGCGATGCAGATACCACGCCTGCTCACGCAATTTCTCAAGAGCGGTCTTAAACTCATCTGACTTACGGTTAGGGGCTGCCAAAAACTCGATGATCTCTGCCTCGGTCAGGCCGATTCGACCGCCGACCGCCCGAGAGAATGAAGACGCTAGCAACAGGGCACCGACCTGCTGGGCGGCATCGCTGCCTAGGTTGGCATCGATTTCTTCAGCGATGGACTGACCATCGTCGGCAATATCGTGGGCCATGGCAGGGCGGAGCGAGTTGGCAATGCGTCCAACTTCCTCACGCACGGCATCGTCATTCAGACGCAGGTGCTGAGCCCCAGCCAGGAAGACATCGTCAGTCTCGCGGTCATCGACGCTCTTGAGCAGGCGCGCAGCGAACTGCATCAGGCCTCGTGTCTGCCGAAAACCCTCGTTCTCTTTGAACAACGCAACTAGATGCTTGAAGGAGGGGTGGAACGGGTAGGTTTCCCGTACCTGCTGGGCGACCTGCTCCAGGCTTGTCGCGACAATGTAGCCACCATCAGCTGCAGACTTGATACGTTGAGCAAATTCCTCGGCCACATCATTGATGACGGACTCGTCGGGCAGCTCCAAAATCAGTCGCTTCTTAAGAATCTCGTAGATCTCGTTACCAGCTAATTGGACGGGGGTGATGGTGCTGGCTTGGCGACTGGCTTCTTACTGGAGATTGGAGATTGCTTCGGCAATAGCCTTTGTCTGAGCAACATAACTGCCGGATAGATTGGCAATCACAATGCAGCAACGTGGTAGCTCCAATGCAGCGCTCATCAGACAGCTGAGCGTGTAGGTGCTTACAGTAGCTAGTGTACCGCTACCGATTACAGTGGTACTGGCGATTTCAAGGTAAGGCGGAAGCTCATCCAGCATGATAAGCGTCGGTTTGTCTCCGATGATTTTCTTCCATCCCGCCTGGTCGACCGCACGAGGACCATTGACCCAGTAGGGCTTTACGGCCTCTTCTTCGCCCAGTTGTGTTGCGATCTCACCCCAGATGTAGTTCTCAGGGGTGTTTCGACCATTGAATGCCGCTACTCGCACCTGACCAACGTCAATCCGCTTGGCCAGCTCAGGTAAAAGTACCTCGCTGCGCAGATGCGGGTGCTTAGCCAGCAGGCCGAGAGCGATCATCATGTGGGTTTTACCGCCACCCATTGCCTGGGTCAGCTCGAAAACCGCCTGATCCGATTTGCCGTCAAGCCGCAGCATCCCTTCGCGGAACAGCTGTTCCATGCCGGAGGTAATGTAGTTCCGTGCGAAGAATTCGCGACCATCGCCCTCATCTGAGATAAGAGCGGAAAGGTTCTCGATCCCCTCGCTCATCCGGTAGTCGCGAATGATCGGATTGAATGTGCATGCCTGCTTGACTGTCTTGAGCATCTGCTCGACTCCCTGAGAATTGTTTAATCGTTGCTTGGCTGACTGGAGACAAGGTTCGGCTTCGGTATGGAAAGCTCTTGGCTCACCTGCTGCAGGAACCACTCGCGCATGGTCAACCCGCGCGCCTTGAGTTCGGCGTAAATTTTCTGCTTCTGAACGGGATCAACCTCGATCACAACGCGATTGCTTGTTTTCATCGGCATGTATACCTAGCTCAGGTTCGTGACGTGACGTGATGTTACTTGACAGCATTAGGCTCATGAAGTGATTTCTCTCGAGCTGGCAAATAGGCAGGTTTGAATCAAACGAGCGAGCAGCCTGGAGCCTTCTACCTACGATTTGATTATTACTGCAGCAGGTTTCGGGGAGTTCCCAACCGCTTCCAGATCAATCGAGCAGTGAGACGATAGTAATATCGGGTGGACCCGGAATGATCTCTCAGGTGGTGAGTGAAGAACCAGCAGACGTGTTTATGACGCCAGGTCCAAGGGTTGTCACGTTGCCAGCGATGTTGGATAGCCGATTGCATAAGGCGGGCTTGCCGCAGGTGCCGTTGTCGTGTGGCCTGTGAGCCAGTCAGTACGCCACTTAAGAACAGCGCCATATCGAAAGGCTTAGTCACCTGCGGCGACCAACGTAGGTCGAAACCACATCAATGCGGTTATGCCCCAGTTCAAGGCTAATGAGATGGCGCGCCCAGATATCGAGGGCGCGGTCGATTTGAGAGCTGTGGCCACCATTGACGGGGGCTGCCTGGCTAGTGAGCAGCTCGTATCGTTGACAGGCATAAGCAGCACGCAGCTCATGAAAGCCCTTAAGCCCTTGTTCATGAAGTAAATTGCGGGTCGGTAGGACCGTCTTTCTCAGGAATAAAACATAGCTTTCTTCGCGGGCCAGCAGGTTGCTGCTACCTGATGGTGACGCTTCGCGGGCAAATTGGAGCGCTGCGTTAACTTGTTCAGTGGCGATGATCCAACGTGATGCAGATGCCCCTGAGCGGCCGCCTTTGGTACCGTCCTGAATATTGATGCGGCCGAGGTGGAACGCTTCGCGTTGCAGGCGTGGCAGATCCGCCAGGATCGCTTCACGTAGGCGCATACCCGTTGCACGGGCCAGCATGACAATGGCCGCTACTCGCTCGTGTTGCTGCTCAACAAGCGTATGAAGCACTCGCTGTACTTGTTGTTGGTTTTGGCCATCTGGTGCTCGAGTGCGTACGTTGGAGCGCTGCTGTCCTAGCGCCTGGCTCGGGCTGATGATTCTCACATCCTGATCACCGCGCAGTGCTGCGAGGGTTCGGTTGACGCTGCTCAGGCGATTTTGCGCGGTGGGGATGCAAAGATTGCCTTGATGGACTAGTAGGCGAAGATAAGCAGCGTAGTCATTTAGCGTCTGTCGATCGATCTGACGCGCATCATTGTAGCCAGGCCCGTCCTCTGACCGGCACCAGCGTACGAAGGCTTGCCAGCGATCGCAATGCGCTTTGACGGTGGCGAAGTGGCCGCCGGCAAACAGATCTTCCAGTGCCTGCCGACCGGCGTAGCTCAGTTGGCGACCGTAGCCAAAGTTGCGACCGTCACGCCGACCGACCAGTGCCATTGTCTTCACCTTGATCATTCGTTTGTAGGAGCAGCAGCAGGGCTTTCCAGTGGGGGCCGATGGTGTCCAACTGTCCCCAGTGTGCTGGGCGGATGAGGAGGGTATTTTCGCTGCGTTGCAGCAAAGCCCCTTCTTCTTGCAACTGCTCGATAAGCCGAGCGAGGTCGGTTGACTCAGATGTTGGAGCGGCGACAGCGGCGACACTGGCGACAAACCCCGCCGCATCTGGATTGGCACGTGGCGACAAAGTGGTGGCAGTGGCGGCGACACACCGTAACTCAGTCGGCGAGCGATGTTGCGCTCGATAGCGGCGCACGGCGTCATTGAGTCGGAACATGGCGCACCTCGAATATGTCCCCGTCATTGTCCAGCCAGTTATGGGCAACCAACTGCAGCAATAACTCGAAGGTGTGGCGCGTGCTTTTTCGGGCAAAGCGAGGGCCGTTGCGCGTGATATCGCGGAGGCGAAACGGTGGCCAGTTCTTCTTTATCAACCAGCGCAGGAGGCAATCAGCCTCTGCGCGAAGCTTATTCAGTGGTTCCTGTTCAGTCAGTCGTTGGTTCTCGGCCAGGTAGTAGTCCATCAGCGTGGAGGCGCGCTGAATGTGCATGTCTTCCAATAAAGTCGATTCCTCAACCACCGCCATCACACCAGCCATGCGTAATACGTTCGCGGCGGCTTTGCCGGCGGCAGCTTGCACGTTGACCAACTCGCCGAATTCCCCGGACTCGCATTCAATGGTGTCGTGAATGGCAATCCAGGCCTCACGGGCGCGGGGGCGCAACTCCAGGGCTGCAGGGTTGAGGCCACCATCTTTGTGGCGTGACCAAGGCTTCTGCATCAGCGCGGCAATGCGCTGCTGGTACAGGTGCACCTTTGGATCCCGGGTCAGGTCGATGGCTTTGTACAGCCGTTGTCCAACCAGACGCTCTGGCCAACTGATCAGACAGCGTCCCAGGATGCCCTGGTCTTTGATATCAGCGTCCTGCAGCAAGCGGTCTGCCAGTCGGGGTTGAAGCATCAAGTGCATGCTGAGGCGGCGATCATAGGCACGCAGACTTTCCCCAGCCATCGCGCGCGACCGATCAATCGGGCTGCCGTCCCAAAGCGTCGACAAGTGAGTGATCGCCTTGATCATGTTGTCTTAGCTCATAGTGCTGCCGCCCAAAAACTGCCCGCCCTCATCGCTGAACAGCCCCATACTTGGCAAACCATGGCACAGGCTTTTCACCAGGCTTTCAATGGTTGGCTCAGCACTGAGCAGTCTCGGTTGGGCAGGTTCAGGTTGGGCGTCTAGCGCTAGCTGTGCCGGCTTTTTCGACGTCGGAGATTTTGCAGTGGTGCTCATTGCAGCTCGGTGTGCCTTGAGCTGTTCGCCATAGGCGATCCACTGCTGTCTTTCCCAGTCGCGTACGGCCTGCAGCGCAACATGGTCCACCGCGCTCTTGCGATCACCCGAGCAAGCCACTGTCAGCAAGTACAGCGACAACGGATAGATTCGGCCGTCGAGGTGAACATTGGCGTGCGCCTGGCTTGCCACAGCTGCCGTGGCCAGAACGGACTGAGCGGCCATGGCGCAGGGCACGCCGATCACATCGGCCATGCGTTCCACGGCAGGCCCCAATAGATCGCCCAGCGCCGCGACCGGGTAGGGTAGGGGCGTAATCTGCTGTTCCAACAAGGGGCGTGGTGGCCCTTGTACTTCGCGCAGTTGCATAGCCTTCCTCCATAAATTACCGATCTCTCCCTCACGTCATCCCGCCAAGAATGTTGAGTGTTATCAGGGATCAAGGCCCCTGCGACCTGTGAGGGTGTCCACTGACGCGGGACTGGCGGCTCCTTACGACCAGGAGCAAGGGCATCTCATGATCTGGCCTCCTGAACACCGTTACCGGTGGGCGGGTGGAGGCTGCACTGGCTGACGAGACCAGCGCCGCGAGATCCTGAGCCACAAGCAAGCAGCAATGCGATGACCGGGGCATGCCTGACTGTCAGTCAGGTGCAGTCCATTCCCTGGTCTGTGGCACCATCATCTACAGCGCTGTTGCTGGTGACATCGGCGTTTGTCACGCCGATTGTCACGAGGGGGATTGCCGCAAAGCCATGTGCGATCAGGGCTGCAGCAGTGGTAGGAGCGCCCGTCTCTTTTCTGGAAAAGAGACGGGCGAACGGTTGGCGCAAAACGTTGGCCGAGCAGATTCGTTGCTGCAGGGCTTAAGGGTTAGCGGGCTGCCGCTCCAGGCGGATTGTTTAGAGGGCGTCCATCATTCTGGCAAATGACCGTGCGAGCCTCCGGGCGCGAATCGCACTTTGGGATGAACCACCGGGTTAGCGGCATGACCTTGAAGGCTCTGGTCATCTGGGGTGCTGCCTAAGGCAGCGCTTTGAATCTTCGTTCTATCGGTCACCGCGGCACGGGTCAATTGGTGAAGGGCACATGGAAATGCGCCAGATTCCACCTTTGGCGTGTTTTGGAAGTCGGTGGGTGTCAGTGGCAAAGTGGCCGTTTGTCGCTTTTCTTGTGTTAGCCCATGAGCATGGGGATGCGAAGCCTCCCCATGCTCATGGGCTTAGCCGGAGAAACCAAAATCGAGGCGAGTTGGCGACTGTCGCCATCCGCTCAAACGGTAGGATGCAGATGGCACGCGGTCTGTCGCCAGTGTCGCCGTTGTCGCCGCCCTATCGGATGGGTACTACGTTCCGATCCCTAGCCACATTCATCGCGCTGGCCGAGAGATTGCCCGTCGACGCCTTCAGAATGTACTCGCTCCACCAAGCCATCATCGGCCGCCGTCGCTCGATGTAGTCGGCTCGGTTGTAGGCACTGCGCACCTCATC
>Ga0308156_1002075_pt1 | contig 19268 bp, 17 predicted proteins | sample PhyAR2_FD_201041 | JGI IMG/M metagenome (GOLD analysis project Ga0308156, IMG submission 201041) | Phyllosphere microbial communities from UC Gill Tract Community Farm, Albany, California, United States - DLSL A.R2 | ecosystem: Host-associated > Plants > Phyllosphere > Unclassified | place: USA... | reverse complement strand
CTCAGCTTCCGTATATTTGGCTGCGATCAATTCTTTTCTTGTTTGAATGTCGATCCCGTAAAAACATGGATAGCGCAAAGGCGGCGAACCGATACGCACATGAACTTCTTTGGCACCTGCCTCTTTTAGCAGTTGCACGATACGGCGGCTGGTGGTTCCTCGGACGATCGAATCGTCGACTAGAATCACTCGTTTGCCTTCGACTACGCCACGAACAGCTGAGAGCTTCATTCGCACGCCTTGCTCTCTTAACTCCTGTGTCGGTTGAATAAACGTTCGTGCAATGTATTGATTTTTTACTAAGCCCAATTCATAAGGAATACCTGAAGCTTCTGCGTACCCGCTGGCAGCAGATAAGGATGAATTCGGTACACCAATGACCATATCCGCTTCGATCGGCGCCTCTTTTGCCAAGCGACGGCCCATATTTTTACGGGCACGATGAACATTGACGCCAGCGATGTTGGAATCAGGACGGGCAAAATAAATAAACTCCATCGAACAAATCGCCGGTTGTACTTCTTGGGTATACTGCTCGATTTGAATGCCTGCATCATCAATGATCACGACTTCGCCCGGTCGGACATCACGAATAAATTCCGCACCGATGACTTCCAACGCACAGGTTTCTGAAGCCACCACATAAGCACCATTGACCATTTTCCCGATTGCCAATGGCCGAAAGCCATTGGGATCTAGTGCTGCGATCATGGCATTTTCCGTCAGTAAAAGGTACGCAAATCCACCTTTAACTTGATTTAACGCCTCCTTGACCCGATCCATAAAAAGCGGTTCTTCGCTGCGACGGATCAAGTGCATGAGAATCTCTGTATCGGAATTCGAGTGGAAAATCGCACCAGCCTCTTCTAAGGATTTCCGTAGACTTTTCGCATTCGTCAAGTTGCCATTATGAGCTAAGCCAATCTGCTGATCAAAAAATTTGAATAAAAATGGTTGAATATTATCAACGCTACCATTACCAGCAGTTGCGTAACGAACGTGACCAATGGCAGCATCTCCTGTCAGACGCTGGAGGACACGTTCATCCGAAAACACTTCCGCTAGCAACCCTAAATCACGGTGACCATTGAGTTTTCCCGCATCATTCGTGACAATCCCAGCACCTTCTTGGCCGCGATGTTGCAAACTGTGTAGTCCGAAGTAGGTGACACGAGCGGCATCTGGATGACCCCAAACACCAAAAACCCCACATTCCTCGTTGAGGCTCTTTACTTCATTAAACATGGAATGGTTTCCTCCCATTTCAATTTCGCCTCAGTAAGGGGCATCTCGATCGTATCATCTTGTGCTTGCATGCGAATCTGGCCATCAGCAGTCACTTCCCCGATCGCTATTGCAGCAGCACCTACCAGTGCTTCAAAAGCTGTTTGCTTATCAGGTGCGACTGAAAGCACAAAACGGGATTGGGTTTCTGAAAACAATTGTGCTGCTGGCAATGACACGGTCACATTTAGACCAAAGCCCTTGTCAAAAGCGGATTCGGCTAAAGCGATCGCTAAACCACCTTCGGCACAGTCGTGGGCACTTTGAACAAGACCTGCTTGGATCGCTGCGGTAACCAAATGTTGGTTCGTTTTTTCTGTTTCAAGATCAAAGGACATTAAACGCCCAGCGATCTTTCCTGTCTGCAGTTTTTGCAATTCAGACCCATTGAAATCAGCATGGGTTTCCCCTAGGACATAGATCACATCCCCTGCTGCTTGGAAATGCTGCGTCGTGATATGCGCCAGCTCTTCGATCAATCCGACCATCCCAATTACAGGCGTTGGATAGACCGATTGTCCGTCCGTTTCGTTATATAAGGAGACGTTCCCGGAGATTACTGGTGTCTCTAGTACACGACAAGCTTCTGAGATCCCGTCAGCAGCCGTAGATAACTCCCAGAATCCTTCTGGTTTATCTGGCGAGCCGAAGTTAAGGCAGTCAGTGATCGCCAATGGACGCCCACCGGAAGCGACGATATTTCGAGCAGCTTCTGCAACTGCGATCTGTCCGCCGACTTCAGGATCTAAGTAAAGGTAACGAGCATTACAGTCAGTCGTCATCGCCAAGGCTTTATTGGTTCCCTTGATTCGTAAAACGGCCGCATCACTGCCGGGTCCTACCACGGTATTGGTACGAACTTGCGAATCGTAGGTTTCAAAAATCGAGCGTTTCGAAGCGATCGTCGGCTGCTGCAGCAGATCCGCAAATACAGACGTTGCTGAATGAATCACTGGAACAAAGTCCGGTGTTTCCTTAAACACTTTGATCCGTGCTGGTTCTGCCATCTCTTTGTAGTAAGTCGGTGCATCTTCAGCTAAAGCATCCACTGGTAAATTAGCGACTTCCTGTCCATGATGGAACAAACGATAGTTGCCATCATCCGTCACTTCACCGATCACGACTGCTTCTAGATCGTATTTCTTAAAGAGGGCTTCCACTTCAGCTTCATGCCCTTTTTTGACACAGATCAGCATCCGCTCTTGGGATTCTGACAACATCATTTCATAAGGCGTCATATTGGTTTCTCGTTGTGGAACATCATCTAATGTTAAGCGCAAACCTGATCCGGCTTTTGATGCCATCTCGGCACTAGAAGAAACCAATCCAGCAGCACCCATATCTTGAATTCCGACTAAAATGTCCGAATGATCCACGATCAATTCCAAACAAGCTTCCAACAAAAGTTTTTCCATAAAAGGATCACCGACTTGTACGGCGGAACGTTGTTGTTCTTCTCCTTCGACAAATTCTTCCGATGCAAAAGTCGCCCCATGTATCCCGTCGCGTCCTGTTTTTGCGCCGACATACATGATGGTGTTCCCAACACCTTTGGCCTGCCCTTTTTGAATATCCTTGTGGGCAATGATCCCTACACACATCGCATTGACTAACGGATTGCCTTCATAACAAGGATCAAATGCCACTTCACCACCAACGGTCGGAATCCCGATACAGTTGCCATAGCCACTGATCCCAGCAACGACTTCTTCCAAAAGATATTTCGTTCTTGGATTATCTAACTCACCAAATCGTAAGGAGTCTAAAACAGCAATCGGTCTTGCTCCCATACTAAAGATGTCGCGGATGATCCCACCAACACCAGTTGCTGCTCCTTCATAAGGTTCCACCGCAGAAGGATGATTATGGCTTTCCGCTTTAAATACGACAGCTAGATCATCGCCGATATCCACGATGCCCGCACCTTCTCCCGGACCTTGCAGTACTTGCGGCCCATCTGTCGGGAATTTCCGCAAAACAGGTTTGGAATTTTTGTAAGAACAATGTTCACTCCACATCACTGAAAAGAGTCCAGTTTCGGTATAGTTTGGTAAACGTCCCAAAATATCTTCTGAGATCATCCGATATTCTTCTTGGGTCAATCCCCATTGCTCGTATAATTTCGTGTCTTTGATTTCTTGTGGTGTAGGTTCTTTTACGATCATTTTATCCATTTACCGGCACCTTCCCAAAATTTTTCAATAATGAAGCAAAAAACTTCTTGCCATCTTCTGAGCCTAATAAACTTTCCATCGCTCGTTCTGGATGAGGCATCATGCCTAGGACATTGCCTGCTTTGTTGCAGATACCAGCGATATTGTGTAGACTGCCGTTGACGTTATCTTCATAACGGAAAACGATTTGATTGTTGGCAACCAATTCCTGATAAGTCGTTTCATCACAATAATAATTGCCCTCACCATGAGCGACAGGAAGCGTAATGACTTGATCCGTTTCATATTCAGAAGTAAAAGCTGTTCGATTATTCACTTGCAGACGGACCGGCTTGCAAATAAAATGCAATGATTCATTTCTTTGTAAAACTCCCGGTAACAAGCCCGCTTCCGTTAAAATTTGGAACCCATTGCAGGTACCAAAGACAGGTCTGCCTTCATTTGCTAAACGAATGACCTCAGACATGATCGCTGAAAAACGAGCGATTGCACCGCATCTCAAATAGTCACCATAGGAAAATCCTCCTGGGAGCAAAACACCGTCAAAACCGGCTAAGCTTTCTGCATCATGGCGCACATATTCTGCTTCTGCCCCCATGATATCTTTGATTGCCCACATCAAATCAACATCACAATTTGATCCAGGAAAGACGATCACTGCAAATTTCATAGGGCTGCTTCCTCCATTTGAACTATTTCATAACGGTAGGTTTCCATATTGACGTTTGCTAAAAGTTTGTCACAGATCGCTTCAATCTCCTCTGCTACTGCTGCTTGTGTTTGATTGTTGGAAGGTGTCACTTTGATTTCAAAGTATTTCCCGATGCGAATATCACTGACATCTTGATATCCTAAGCGATGAACAGCTCCTTTGACGGCTTCTCCTTGAGGGTCCAAAACAGATTCCTTATAAGTGACGTAAACTTTGACTAAATACATGTTGAATTCTCCTTTTCTAAACGATTTAAAACTTCTTCATAAACAGGAACGATGTCCCCTAAATCACGACGATAGACATCTTTATCAAGATGTTCATTTGTACCCATATCCCATAAGCGGCAAGTATCTGGTGAGATCTCATCAGCCAGGAGCAACTCGCCCTTCTTGGTTTTGCCGATCTCGATTTTAAAATCGATCAGTTGAATCTGGATACTTGCAAAGATTTCCAGTAACGCAGCGTTGACTTGTAGTGCCAGTTTTTTGATCTGGTCCAGTTCCTCTTTTGTGGCAAGACCCAAATAGAACACATGATCGTCATTGATAAACGGATCATCTAAGCGATCCTCTTTGTAGTAAAACTCCACGATCGGCTTTGGCAGTCTGGTTCCTTCTTCGATGCCCAAGCGCTTTGAAAAACTACCAGCAGCCGTATTGCGAACAACGACTTCTAAAGGAATCATGGTGACAGCTCGAATTAATTGTTCGTGTTTAGACACTAATTGAAGAAAGTGACTTGGGACATTTTTATCAGCTAAACGCTGAAAAAGATGCGCAGTGATCTGATTGTTTAGGGCACCCTTCCCTGCGACTGCATCTTTCTTTAAACCGTTCAGCGCAGTTGCTTGGTCCAGATAAAGGACTCTCAACACATCTTCTTCGTTGGTTTTAAACAATTTCTTGGCTTTTCCTTCATAAAGAAGCACTTCTGATTCCATATTCCACCTCAGTTAAGTATTATTTTTCACATAGCGATGACACACATCTTTATTTGTTTATTATTCTAACAACGCTGAAAAAGCGGGTCAACGATTATCTGTACATTTACACATTAATAAACACGAATGTTCGCCTTTTATCCCGTCAAGTAAGTTTACCTCTCCCGTTTGACTGGCGAAGGGTTTTATAAAGCGTTTACAACATTCTATTTTCATGCTATATTTAGGTCGTATTGTAGCTACATTCAAGGAGGAGTACTATATGTGGTCGCTAAAGAATCGTGCTGAACTTTTTTTAGCTCATCTAACAGACAAAGAAAAACAACATCTCCATAACGAATTATTGGCCGTGCAGCAAATCCTTTCCATTAACCAACAAACGAGTTTCTATGTATTCAGTCCCTTCAAAAAAGGGGCACGTCCTCACTATGCAGAAGAACAAAAAAGAGTTCTACAATTTCAAAATGGCCGCAATGACGAATTGATCATTCACCAGATACATCGTCAAAGCTTATTTAAACATACGTATTCTTTCCGTATTTATTTTAATTTAGAAGAAATGGACTTTTCTTTTTTAGACGATCTTTTGCATCTTTTGAAGGAACAAAGTCAAGCCCCTACCTTTAACTTAAGTCACGCTACGCACTGACGGGTGATCACTAAATAAAAATAAGATAAAAAAAACAAAAGCCCGAAATTTTACGGGCTTTTTTTGTTATACTGTTTTCAGACAAAAGAAAGGACACGATTATGCTATTTACAAAACAGTCATTTGATGCTTTTGCTTTAGAAACATTAGAAGAAAGAATGGAAAAAATCCGTTCAGAGATCCAGCCGGTTTTCCAAACCATCGGCGAGGCAGCGATCCCATTATTTGAAGAAAGCTGTCAAGACCCTTTTTATTTGCATATCGCACAGCATCGGCGTAGAACCGTCTACCCTCCTGCCGAAACGTGGGCGGGGATCGGCCCTAACAAGCGTGGTTATAAAATGGATGCCCACTTTCAAATTGGGATCAATCAAGAGTATGTCTTTGTTTGGCTCAGTGTGATCGATCAACCGAAAAATCAAGCAACGATCGCGGAATCTTGGCTGGCTCAAAAAGAATTATTTGATCAATTGCCAGCAGACTTTACGCTATCTCCTGATCATACCAAGTATGACCACTCTCCAATCGCTAAATGGCCAACCTACTTAGAACGATTACAGAAAGTCAAAAAAAGTGAACTTCAAATTGGCAAGATCTTTCCAAAAGAAATGATCGAAGACGTTGAAATGGCGGATATTTTAGCAGTTTATCAAACGCTGTTGCCGCTTTATCACGCCCGTTTGTCGGCACTAAAGGAGGAACAATAATATGTCAGAAAACCGGCGCTCTCGCAAAGAAAAACCAGCGAAAAAACCTAAGCGTTTCGTCTGGCTGGCACTCCCTGCCGCCTTATTAGTACTTGGTGGCGGTTATTATGGCTATACAGTCTATCAAAATCGACAAGAAGAAGCAGCAGCAAAAAAAGTCCTCAATTCCTTTATCGATGCTATATCTGATCAGAAGTACAGCGATCTATCTGCTTTACTGACCGAAGAAAGTTTGGAATCAAACGGCTTTACCGCAGACGAAGTCTCAGCAAAATACGAAGCGATTTTCACTGGTATCGGTGCCGAATCATTTAAAGCTTCAGGAATTGAGGTAACGCCCGATGATAAGGATTCCGATCAATTCAATTTCCAATACAACGGTTCCTTAACCACCTCGTTAGGTGAATTAACAGAGCTGTCTTATAGTGGCACGATTACTCTGACTGATGACCAAGCCAAGATCGATTGGTCGCCTCAATTGATTTTTCCGGGAATGGAAGGACAAGACAAAATCAGTATCTCTGTAGATAATGCCACACGTGGAGAAATCCTCGACCGAAATAATGAACCGCTAGCAGAAAATGGCACGCTCTATCAACTAGGCGTCATTCCTGGGCAGCTGGGTACGGGAGACGAAAAAACCGCCAATATCAAAGCAATCGCGGAGCGTTTTGACCTAACAGAAGATGCGATCGATCAAGCATTGGCTCAATCGTGGGTCCAAGATGAGTTGTTCGTTCCCTTAAAGATTATCGAACCAACCGATGAAATGCCAACTGGAACAAGTTTAAAAGAAACGACGGGACGGACTTATCCTCTTGGAGAAGCCGCTGCCCAGTTGATTGGTTATCTAGGGAACGTGACTGCAGAAGATATCGAAAAAGATGAAACACTAGCAAGTAACGGACAAATTGGTCGTAGTGGTCTGGAAGCTGCCTTTGACAAAGAGTTGCGGGGCGAAAATGGCGGAAAAATCGCCATCACTGATGAAGACGGTGCTGAAAAATCGGTTCTTTTAGAAAAAGAACGGGCAGATGGTAAAGATATCCAACTGACCATTGACGCACAAGCCCAAAAGACAGCTTTTGACGCCTTACAAAATCAGGCGGGCTCCACGGTCGTCACAGAACCAAAAACCGGTGATCTGCTAGTATTAGCCAGCTCACCAAGTTATGATCCCAATAAAATGACCCAAGGAATCTCACAAGAAGACTATGATGCGTATGAACAAAATGAAGCCTTGCCTTTCATCAGCCGCTTTGCTACGGCCTATGCGCCAGGTTCGACCTTTAAGACCATCACGGCAGCGATTGGCTTAGAAAACGGTACGATCGACCCTACCCAAAGTATTGCGATCGATGGATTGAAGTGGCAAAAAGACAGCTCGTGGGGAGACTACTTTGTCACCAGAGTCAGCGATGTAGCTTCTGTCAATCTAAAAGATGCACTGGTTTACTCTGATAACATCTATATGGCACAACAAACCTTAGCTATGGGTGAAGATGCTTTTCGTAATGGCTTGTCGAAATTGATTTTTGGCGAAACGTTTGATTTACCGATTGCGATGAATCCTGCTCAAATTTCCAATGAAGAGTCCTTCAACTCAGAGATTTTACTGGCAGATACCGGCTATGGGCAAGGAGAACTGTTACTGAATCCCATTCAACAAGCTGCTGCTTACTCGGTCTTTGCCAATCAAGGGAAGCTGGTCTATCCCCGTTTAGTGAAAGAGGCAGAGCAAAAAGACAAAGAAGTCTTTAAACCAGAGACGATTGAGCAAATCAATCAAGATTTGACAGCTGTTGTCTCAGATGCCAACGGAACGGCACACTCTTTGGCAGCGCTGAACATTCCGCTAGCTGCCAAAACAGGAACTGCTGAAATCAAAGAAAAGCAAGATGAAAAAGGCCAAGAAAACAGCTTCTTATTCGCCTTCGATTCGCAAGATCAAGGATTTCTGATGATTTCCATGTTAGAAGATCGCCAGGAAAACCAATCAGCAACTGGTTTAGCACCTGATCTATTGACCTACTTAGCTGAACATTATTAAAAAAAGCTGCAACCTTAAGACGGAGGTCTCAAGGTTGCAGCTTTTTTTATTCGGCTAAACCGACACGTTCAAAGATCGTGTCAACTTGTTTTAAATGATGGTTGTAATCAAAGGCATCGTCCAAATCAGCTTTGGTCAAAACATCCGTGATTGCTGGATCAGCTTCTAACAATGGGCGGAAATCCGTTTGTTCATCCCAAGCTTGCGCTGTTTTCGGCTGAACCAAGTCATAGGCTTGCTCTCTGGTCATTCCGTGATCGATCAATTTCAACATCACCCGTTGGCTGTAGATCAGTCCAAAGGTCGCATTCATATTGCGCTTCATATTCTCTGGGAAAACGGTCAGATTTTTGACGATATTGCCAAAGCGATTCAGCATGTAATCGATCAAAATCGTCGTATCCGGAATAATGATCCGTTCTGCCGATGAATGTGAGATATCCCGTTCATGCCAAAGGGAGACATTTTCATAAGCCGTCACCATATGACCGCGAACGACTCTTGCAAGTCCGGCCATATTTTCAGAACCGATTGGGTTACGCTTATGGGGCATGGCAGAAGAACCTTTTTGTCCTTTGGCGAAGAATTCTTCAACTTCCCGCGTTTCTGATTTTTGTAGTCCACGGATCTCAGTGGCAAATTTCTCAATGCTCGTTGCGATCAACGCCATTGCTGAGAAATATTCAGCATGTAGGTCACGAGGCAATACTTGCGTGGAAATATCTTGCGCACGAATCCCTAGTTTTTCACAGACATACTCTTCGACAAATGGAGGGATATTTGCAAAGGTTCCAACAGCACCACTGATCTTTCCAGCTTCGACCCCTTTTGCTGCCCGCTCAAAACGTTCAACATTGCGTTTCATTTCTGAATACCACAAGGCTAATTTCAAGCCAAAGGTCGTTGGTTCCGCATGAACACCATGGGTACGTCCCATCATCACGGTATGCTTGTATTCTTTGGCTTTTTCGCCAATGATCGTCACGAAACGGTTCAAATCTTCACGAATCAAATCGTTGGCTTGTTTCATCAAGTAGCCATACGCCGTATCAACAACATCCGTTGACGTCAAGCCGTAGTGGACCCATTTACTTTCATCACCCAAAGATTCAGAGACTGCTCGGGTAAAAGCAACCACATCATGTCGCGTTTGCGCTTCGATCTCTAAGATACGGTCGATATCAAAGGATGCTTTTTCACGAATCAATGCAACATCCTCTTTCGGTATCTCTCCTAATTCCGCCCAAGCTTCGTCAGCTAAAATCTCGACTTCTAGCCACGCTTGGTAGCGATTTTGATCGGTCCAAATAGCACCCATTTCTGGTCTTGTATAACGCTCTAACATGTTTTTATCTCCTTTAATCCCAAATATTGGTTTGATAGATTTCTTCAGTGGTTTCTGCAATGTCTTCCGTCAAAATAGTGATATGTCCCATTTTGCGACCGGTTTTTGCTTCTTCTTTGCCATAGTAATGAAATTGCCAAGCAGGTTTTGTGGCAATCAGATCATAGGTTTCTGTCAATTCATCTCCTAAGACATTGACCATGACTGCTGGTGAAAGCAAAGAAACTTCCGGCAACGGCCAGCCACAGATGCCGCGGATATGAGCGTCAAACTGACTCATGGAGCAAGCTTCGATCGAATAGTGACCCGAATTATGCGGACGTGGCGCCAATTCATTGACATACAAGCCGCCGCTTTTGGTCAGGAACATTTCGATGGCTAAAACGCCTTGCAGATCCAAAGCTTTTGCAATAATGTGAGCGATCCGTTTGGCTTCTTCGGCAACTTCTGGATCAATGTGCGCAGGAGCGATCGTTTGATGCAAAATATTGTTACGGTGGATATTTTCTACCACTGGGAAAGTGGTAAAGGTTTCTCCATTACCGGCAACTAAAATCGATAATTCTTTTTCAAAAGGAATCCATGCTTCTAATTCGCAAGTTCCTTCGCGAAGTAAATTCATGGAAGGCGCCAAATCAGCCGTACTGTAAAGCACGTGCTGTCCTTTTCCGTCATAGCCGCCTCTGGTGGTTTTTAATACACAAGGGTAACCAATGCTATCGATGGCATCTTGGATGTCTGTCGGGCTGATGATCGTGGCATAAGGTGCAATCACGATATTGTTTGCCTCTAAAAATGACTTCTCTAACAAACGATCTTGAGTGATTGCTAACAGATCGGTGCCTTGAGGGATATGTGAGTAAGGCAAAATAGAGTTCAATGCTTCAACACTGACATTTTCAAATTCATAGGTGATTACATCGGCACGTCGAGCCATTTCTTCTAAAGCAAACACATCATCATAGGCAGCAACAATATGCCAATCAGCGACTTGGGCTGTTGGACAATTGGCAGTAGGGTCTAAAACGCCAACCCGAAAGCCCATTTCTTTGGCACTCATTGCCATCATACGACCTAGCTGTCCTCCGCCAACGATTCCGATCGTTGCGTTGGGCATTAAAGGTTTAATCAAGTTGATCACTACTTTCCAATACGATTTCTTTTAATGTATTTCTTCGTGCGTCTAATTTCTCCGCTATCTCTAAATCATACATGGAAAGCATCTGGGCTGCAAGTAGTCCTGCGTTAGTTGCGCCAGCTTTTCCGATCGCCGTTGTTGCTACTGGTACACCACCCGGCATTTGCACGATCGATAAAAGGGAATCCAAACCGTTTAATGCGCGTGATTGGACGGGAACACCAATGACCGGCAATGTTGTTTTAGCTGCCACCATTCCCGGCAAATGGGCAGCGCCACCCGCTCCTGCAACAATGACTTTAATCCCTTTTTCTCGGGCTGTTTCTGCAAATTCGAACATCAAATCTGGTGTACGATGTGCCGAAACGACTTTTTTCTGATAAGGTATCGCTAACTCATCTAAAATCAAGCAGCACTCCTTCATTGTTTCCCAATCTGATTGACTTCCCATAATCACTGCAACTGCTGGTTTCATTCAATTTTCCCTCCACTGATTTTTTACGATTTTCTTCTGAATGAACCTCAGAAGTATTTTTCTTACGAAAATCATTTTGTTAGCAACCTTTTGAAGCTACGTCTGAGATATCCCAAAGTCACATGGCTCTGCTAACATTCACTTTCACCTCTAAATAGTAACGAGTTGCCCGAGCAATGTCAAAATATTTTCGAACTATTAACAAATTTTACTTTCCATTGTTCGCTTTTATCTCAAAGATATGTATTCAACACGTCAGATATCCGATAATAAGACAAATAAAGGAACAATACAAAAAATCCAGACGAATCCTCGTCTGGATCAAATAAACTTACTGTTGCAAGCTCAATTCCGTCACTTCGTCTGTTTCTTTCGGCAGCCCATTAAAGAACAGATTCAAAACAATGGCAGTCAAACTACTCATGACGATCCCATTGCCTGTAAACATTTGAACGGTTTCAGGCATCTGACTAAATAAGGTTGGCATCATATTGAACCCTAAACCAAAACCGATCGATACTGCAATCACTAACAAGTTCTTGTCATTCATAAAATCAACTTTGCTCAGCATTCGCATCCCTTGAACAGCGACCATGCCAAACATCACTAACATGCCGCCGCCAAGCACTGCCTCTGGAATGATCTGTGCGATGGCACCGACTTTTGGAAACAATCCTAATACGATCAAAAAAATTGCTGAAAAGAAAATCGGACGGCGCGTCTTAATGCCTGAAAGTTGAACCAAACCTACGTTTTGTGAAAATCCAGTATAAGGAAACGTATTGAAGATCCCACCAAGGATCACCGCCAAGCCCTCCGCACGATAGCCGCGCTTTAAGTCATTGCCTGTAATCGGTTTTTCAGTAATGTCTCCCAGTGCAAAATAAACGCCTGTGGATTCTACCAAACTAACAATGGAAATAATGATCATCAAGACGATCGACCACAGATCAAAGGTTGGTAAACCGAAATAAAAAGGCTGAGGCAAATGAAACACAGGTGCATGGGCGATGGCAGAAAGATCAACCAAGCCTAATAATGCTGCTAGAATAGTCCCACCGATCAAACCGATCAGTACGGCAATCGAGCGAATAAAGCCTTTGCCAAACACTTGCACGCCAATGATCAGCGCAATCGTCACAAAGCCTAACAATAAATTCGTTGGATCACCAAAGTTAGCAGCTGCGGCATCCCCTCCACCGATTTTGGTGATGGCGACTGGAATCAAGGTCAAGCCGATGACGGTAATCACCGTTCCTGTCACCAATGGAGGGAACAAAACTTTGATTTTCGAAAAAATGCCGGCGATCAAGACAATGAAAATCCCAGCAGCAATGATCGCTCCGTAAATCGCACTGATTCCTGATTTGGTGCCAATCAAAATCAATGGGGAGACAGCTTGGATGGCACAACCTAAAACGACTGGTAGGCCGATCCCAAAAAAGCGGGTGACGACTAATTGCAAAAGCGTAGCGATTCCGCACATGAAAATATCGATCGAGATCAAATACGTCATCTGCGCTTCATTAAAGCCGAGGCCTGTTCCAATCAACAAAGGGACGGCAACAGCTCCTGCATACATCGCTAGCAAATGCTGCAAGCCTAAAACTGCTGAACGGCTATTCGTCTCTTTCATTAGGCATCTCCTTCTAAAAAGCTAACTTGGCCTTCCGACAATGAGGCGATTCGTGCTAAGGAAACAACGGGGATTCCCATTTCTTCAAGCAATTGTCGACCAGTTTGGAATGATTTTTCAATGACGATCCCAATGCCAACGACTTTTGCTCCTGCTTGCTGACACAATTCGATCAATCCTTTTGCAGCTTGTCCGTTTGCTAAGAAATCATCAATTATTAATACCGTATCATCTGAAGATAAGAATTTCTTAGAAATCGATACTTGGCTGGTCACTTGCTTAGTAAAGGAATAGACCGATGCGGTCAACAACTCTTCATCCATCGTCAGACTCTTTGCTTTTCGAGCAAAGATCATTGGTACCTGCAACTTTTCTGCAGTATAAAGTGCTGGTGCGATCCCTGAAGCTTCGATGGTCACTACTTTGGTGATCCCACTTTCTTGAAATCGTTCTGCAAAAACTGTACCGATTTCTCTCATCAACTCATAATCCACTTGGTGGGTCAAAAACTGGTCCACTTTGAGAACCCCTTCACCCAAGACGTTCCCGTGTGTTTTGATACGCTCAACTAATTTATCCATCCTAGCTCTCCTCGTTCCTTTCTATTCCATCCTGAAAAAAAAGACACTCTTTTTGCCAAAGCAAAAAAAGTGTCTAACAGGCACGATTTTTACTTATAGTCCGATATTTACGGTATCGGGTAGAGACTGTCGACCATATTTCGACGATATACAAGTAATTTTTAAATGATAGATTCGATTATGCCTGTCTTTGATTAAAAACACAAGCATGGAATGCCCTTTATAAATAAAAATATTCTCATTTGTGGATCATTTGCTACTCTGGTTTCTCCATATCACGATAGTGCTCCATCTTTTTACTGAAAAGCTCCCCGTTGGAAGGCGGCGTGTAAGTGATCGCATTCGCACCTGCTTCAATCGTTTCTAAGATGCTCTCCTCAGTTGGACCACCCGTTGCAATGATCGGCAGCTTCGGATATTTTTTACGGAAGAAAGCCACGGTATCCGCTGTGTCCTTGCCGGCACTGATATTGATGACCTTCACACCAGCTTCAAGTTTGGCATCAATTTCAGTATACTTACTCGTTACGGTACTGATAACGGGAATATCCACGACTTTACAGACTTGCTCCACAGTTTTCAATGGCGTGGGTCCGTTTAAGACGACCCCGATCGATCCCTGAGCTTCAGCAAACATGCTCATATAAGAAGAGCGGAATCCTTGGGTCAAGCCGCCGCCGACACCAGAAAACACTGGAATATCTGCTGCTTCGATAATTGCTTTCGTAATTGCTGGGTGCGGTGTAAAAGGATAGACCGCTATCACAGCGTCCGCATTTGTATTACGGATGATCGCAATATCCGTAGTAAAAATAATGGAGCGGATTTGTTTCCCAAATATTTGAATGCCGCTAGCCTCTCGAATAACTTTAGGCACTTTGACGATATCTTTGCGTAAATCAGTGGTGATTTTTGGCATATATTTTTCTTCCATAAGCAGCCAACTCTCTTTTCTTATTGATCAAATCGATTCAATTGGTAGGTTTCAATGACTTGAATGATTTTGCTGGCATAATCTGGATCCGTTGCATACCCTGCATCTTGTAAGGCTTGTGCGGCACTGCGGTAGTCGTTTGCTGTCAAGACATCTACATAAAGCGCAGGATTCCAATCAACACCATTTACAAACAACATCGTATGATCATCCATTGATTCTTCCCAAGTATCATAGACACGAAAATCTCCTTGAATCGTGACCCATTCTCCATTATAAAACTCTTGGGTATCTAATGTCACCTTTTTTGAATGACCAAATGACTTGATGCCAAATAAATTATTGTATTTGCTGGCTAGAGAACTCTGGCCCCAATCTGATTCAAGAATCGCCTGACCTATAATGATACTTGGTAAAATCCCATAGCCTTTTTGCAGTTCTTGCGCGTAAGGAGCAATGCGATCGATAAATTCTTCATGAGAGATCGCTTCAGTATTTGTTTCTTCCTCTTTCGGAAGAGGATCCGCCAAACTATTTAAGGAAAAAATAAAAGCAATCCCAATTAAGAATAACCCTAGAAAGACTAATGGGAAACGAGTCTTCTGTTTTTTTCGTCTTGCGCTCATTTTTTCACTTCCTTTGTCTGACTAAACACGTTCTTAGCGAACAAGTCGCCTCCACTCATCAACAACTCTTCTTGTGCTCGTTGACTATTTTCTTGATTTCTAGTAAGAGAATTAGTAAAGATCCAGTCCTCCTGCAAAGGATCTGCCAATTCGTGATACGACAGTTCTGCTTCTTTACGAGTGATGTGTTCTTTTGCCTCATCAAGAAACTCTTCGAATGTTACCTCATGTTCTTCAATATATGTCGCCACTTCGACGCCTACATAGCGTAAATGCCATGGTTCATAATCGATTTGGGTAATGTCATGTTTCCCTTTCGGATAACGGATGATGAACCCATACTCTCTCGCATGGGCTTGTAGCCATTTTCCACCGTCTGTAACGCCGAACCCCTCATTGAGAAGTTCGCCTGTATGATTTTGATACCAGTCTTCATCGATTACGTCAATCGCAAGACCGGTATGGTGCTCACTATATCCCGGCTCAGTAAAGGTCAGTTTCGTGATACGAATTGCTTCTTCTTTTGTATTCCCTTGGCGGATCAAGCTATTGACATTGGCATCGAATATTTCCTGTTGATACTCTACCGAACGGTAAGCAGAGACCATGACTAAAGGATGTCCAGCCACCTTTGCTGCCTCAGCTAGTTCTTCGTATGCCGAAAAGATTCGCTTGTCCACAAGGTAGCCATTTGATAATTTTCCTAAATCTTCTTGCGCGATTTCGCTGACGATTTTATTTTTTGGTCCTACCAGAGCCAATGACCAATCATTCAATGAGACAGTTGGGAAATCATCTTCGTTCACTTCATCACTAACAGCTGCTTGTTCTTGCGCATCCTCTGAGTATTCCGTCGAAGTTTGACTGCTGGATTCAGTTGTTGCGCTCGTCACTGTTTGAGTAGTAGAACGAGCGATACTTAGATTCTTTATTGGGGTGACTGCGGTCACTCGATTCACTTGTATGGTTAGGAGAACCAAAAACAAGAATCCTGCTGCCGCAGCCATTCCATAATACTTTTTCAAAAAATACCCTACCTTTAATTATAAGTTTCTTCCAGATTTTCTTTAACCCACTCTAACAACTCGATTTTTTCATTGCGGATCTGCTGCTGAACAACAGCGGGCAATCGGAAGTTTAATATATCATCATAACCCCACTCATCATACGTAATACTGACTCTCAAATCAAGGTATTGGGCTGTTTCTTCAGATTCTGTTAACAATTCGACTTTTGCTAAATCGCTAGCTAGCCACGTTCTGGCGATTTGGGTTTTCATTTTTTTGAACTCGACGACCGCTTGATTGCGTTTTTCTGGATAAATGACGGTCTGGCGAATGATTTTTTGGATCAGCATCCATTCATAATCCGAAAACAGCAGTTTCACTTTCTGATTTTCAGCAGGCGATAAACTCATTGTGCCGTTTTTCCAAGCTTCCCATTGCTCCTCAGTGATTCCTAAATGTGTCTCATAAAACTGTTTTTCTGATGTGTATTGCTCGATAATCGTATTTAAAATAATGGCTATTGATACATTATGCATATGTTATCCCTCCTCTTCTATATTTTACTGAAAGTCAGCCGTAATGGAAACTTTTTGCGATTGTTTTTGATTATTTTAAAGAATTCATTTCTTTTGTTATACTAAATATGAAGGAGATGATCAATGATGAAAAAATACCGTTGGGGAATGATTGGACTTGGAGACATCGCGACGCAATTTGCCGCTGGTTTTTCCAATGAAGCAAGTGAACTGTATGGAGTCAGCGCCCGCAGTTTGCCAAAAGTCCAGGCCTTTGCCGAAAAATACGCTATCCCCCATGCTTATGAAAGCACAGATGCTATGCTGGAAGATCCGCAAATTGATATTGTGTACATTGCAGTACCTAATGATCTTCATCACGAATTTATTATGAAAGCTCTAATGGCCGGAAAACATGTCCTCTGTGAAAAAGCCATTACGACCAGTGCCGATGAATTAGCTGAAGAATTGACCTTAGCCAAAGAAAAAAATCTGATCTTAGAAGAAGCTATGACGATCTTCAATATGCCGGTTTATGCACGTTTGAAAGAAGAGATCGATGCTGGACGCTTAGGAAAATTAAAAATGATCCAAGCACCATTTGGCAGCTATAAAGATCCTGATCCCACCAATCGTTTCTTTAACCCAGATTTAGGTGGCGGTGCGTTACTGGATATTGGCACGTATGCCGTTTCATTTGCTCGCTTTTTCATGTCGGATACGCCAGAAGTGGCGTTTAGCAGCATGAAGCCCTTCTCTACAGGTGTGGATGAACAATCAGTCACGATCCTCCAAAATCCAGCCGATGAAATGGCTAGTGTCACGCTGACTTTCCAAGCGAAAATGCCTAAAACAGGTATCGTTGCTTTTGAAGAAGGGTACATTACGGTGGATGAGTATCCTCGTGCGGACAAAGCCATGATTCATTTCCGCGATGGGTCAAATGAGGTCATCGAAGCTGGTGACAGTAATCAAGCCCTTAATTATGAAATTGCCAATATGATCAAAGCCATCAATGGCGATATCGAAGGATCAATCCACTTGACCGCCGATGTCATTGACGTTCTTGATCAAATGCAAGCTTTTTGGGAACAACAGTAAAAGTGAAAAGACTCCTTTGCAGGAGTCTTTTTTTTAGCGCTCCATCGTCTGAATCTGTTCAGAAAAGTCGGCTTTGATTTCAATAAAACTTTTAAAGGTTTGCAGAAACTGAAACAGCTGGGCCCGATTTTCAAATTCTGCTCTTGTTTGCGGCAATGGTTTTTGTCGATAATCTTCGTATAAAGCTGCAATTTTTGCCAAGATCTCTTTTCCATCGTTATTTTCATGAAAGGACTTGGCGGTAAAGGATAGCAGCTCTTGGAACGCATTTGTATAGGCTTCTTCTACCCAAAACAATTGTAATAGATCAACCATTTCCAAGAGTAAGCGCGCTTGACTTTGCCGCATGGTGAAATACTCTTCATAATAAGAGGCTTCTCCTCGCCACTGGTTTTCACTATGAACCATCGCTTGCTGTTTGCCTTGCTTGATTTCTCCTAACAATGCTTGGCAAACATGAGGGAGCGTCGCCTTTTCTTTTTCTGTTAACGCGATCGACATGTCTTTTAAAAGACTTTTAAACGTTTCTTCTACCAACTGCTGTTTTTCTTTCAATGCCCGTTCGCCGTCTGGCATATACAAGTTAAATAAAAGTGCAAAGCCGATGCCAATACTCATCAACAAAAAAGCATTTCCAATCAATGGCCAAGCAAAAGAACGTTCCATCATGTAATGGGTCACCAAGACCGAATTGACCACGATCCCATCAGTTAATTTGAAATAGACTGCCGTCGGAATAAATAGGAAGAGAAAAAGAACAAAGCCCAGCGGACCAAAGCCTAAAAGATAAAAGCTGACAAAAGCTAAGAGCGTCGCGATCGCCAAGGAGACCAAACGACCGATTCCTGTAAAGAGCGAGGTTTTCTTTGTATTCCCTACACTCAAAATTGCGATGATCCCTGCGGCTGGCGCATACAATAGACCGATCTGCTGAGCAAGAAACATGGACAAACCGGAAGCAACTGCTGTCTTCACTGTTCTCAATCCAATTTTCATTTTTGTCACCTCCTTTGAAAAGTATACTAAATTGTGAGGAATAAGACTAGAATTTCTCAACAGCATTGGGTATGATTAAGTAAAGGGGGCATTCTACCATGAAACTGGGGCGTTTTCGCTTAGGTATGCGAACGATAAAAACAGCCATCGCTGTCATGCTTTGTATTCTGCTCTTTCATTTCCTTGATCGCGGCCAGCCTTTGATTGCTGCCTTGTCTGCTGTCTTTTCATTGCGACAAGACCTGACAACAACAATCTCTTTTGGGAAATCACGGGTATTAGGAAATACGATCGGCGGCGGTACAGCCATTTTTTATTTTTTGACGAAGCAATATTTTCAAAATGATTTTCTGATCGAATTGTTTGTCCTGCCCGCACTGGTCATCTTTGTCATC
>Ga0308156_1002074_pt1 | contig 19269 bp, 19 predicted proteins | sample PhyAR2_FD_201041 | JGI IMG/M metagenome (GOLD analysis project Ga0308156, IMG submission 201041) | Phyllosphere microbial communities from UC Gill Tract Community Farm, Albany, California, United States - DLSL A.R2 | ecosystem: Host-associated > Plants > Phyllosphere > Unclassified | place: USA... | reverse complement strand
ACCGCGGCTCCGACGAGGAGCAGTCGTGGGCCGAGCGCGACCCGATCGATCGGATGCGGGCGTTCCTCGAGAACCGGGGAGCGGCGGGGCACTTCTTCGCCGACGTCGAGGCCGAGGCGGCGGACGCCGCAGAGGACCTCCGTGCCCGGACGGTCGAGCTCGGACCGCCGTCGATCGACAAGATGTTCGACCACGTCTACAGCGAGCCGCACCCGCTGGTCGCGGAGCAGAAGGCGTGGCACGCGCGCTACGAGGCATCGTTCGAGGGAGGCAACTGACATGACTCTCGAGACCATGCCGTTCAGCAAGGCGCTCAACGCGGGCCTGCGCAAGGCCATGGAGAACGACCCGAAGGTCCTGCTCATGGGCGAGGACATCGGCAAGCTCGGCGGTGTCTTCCGCGTGACCGAGCACCTGCAGCGAGACTTCGGCGACCGGCGCGTGCTCGACACCCCGCTCGCCGAGTCGGGCATCGTCGGCACCGCGATCGGACTCACGATGACCGGGTTCCGGCCCGTCATCGAGATCCAGTTCGACGGGTTCGTGTTCCCCGCGTTCGACCAGATCACGACGCAGCTCGCCAAGCTCACGAACCGGCACGAGGGCGCGCTGAGCCTGCCCATCGTCATCCGCATCCCGTACGGCGGACACATCGGCGCCGTCGAGCACCACCAGGAGAGCCCGGAGGCGTATTTCGCGCACACCCCGGGCCTGCGCGTGGTCTCGCCGTCGACGCCGAACGACGCGTACTGGATGATCCAGGAGGCGATCGCCTCGAACGACCCCGTGATCTTCATGGAGCCGAAGAGCCGCTACTGGACCAAGGGCGAGGTCGAACTCGACGCATCCGCCGCCCCGCTGCACTCGTCGCGGGTCGTGCGCACCGGATCCGACGTCACGCTCGTCGGACACGGCGCCATGGTGACGACGCTGCTGCAGGCGGCGGCGCTCGCCGAGTCCGAGGGCACCAGCTGCGAGGTCGTCGACGTGCGCTCGCTGTCGCCCATCGACTACGAGCCCATCCTCAACTCGGTGCGCAAGACCGGCCGCATGGTCTACGCGCAGGAGGCCCAGGGCTTCACGAGCATCGGCAGCGAGGTCGCGGCGACTGTCATGGAGCGTGCCTTCTACGCGCTCGAGGCCCCCGTGCTGCGCGTCTCGGGCTATGACACCCCCTTCCCGCCCGCGAAGCTCGAGGGCTCCTACCTCCCGGATGCCGACCGCATCCTCGAGGCCGTCGACCGTTCCCTGGCCTACTGACCTCCCCTGATCTCGCCGTTCCGAAAGGACCGAAATGAGCACGCAGAACTTCAACCTCCCCGATGTGGGCGAGGGCCTGACCGAGGCCGAGATCGTGGCGTGGAAGGTCGCGCCCGGTGACACCGTCGCGATCAACGACGTCATCTGCGAGATCGAGACGGCCAAGTCGCTCGTCGAGCTGCCGTCGCCGCACGCCGGTGTCGTCGGCGAGCTGCTCGCCGCCGAAGGCACGACGGTCGAGGTCGGTTCGCCGATCATCACGTTCGTGACGGATGCGCGCGACGACGCCGGACCCGGCGTGATCGCGACCGCCGAGGCCCCCGCGCCCGAAGAGGGCGGCGGGTCTGTGCTCGTCGGCTACGGCTCCGGCGGGGGCGCCACCTCGCGCCGCAAGCGTCCGGCCGAGCGCCCGGTGCGCTCGTCGGTCGGCGTGATCGCGAAGCCTCCGATCCGCAAGCTCGCGCGCGACCTGGGTGTCGACCTCACGGCCGTGACTCCCACCGGCGCCGACGGCGAGGTCACCCGCGACGATGTCATGACCCACGCCTCGCAGGCGAGCGTCTTCCGCAACATCGAGACGCCCGAGTGGGGTGCCGTGCGGGAGGAGACCGTGCCGGCGCCGCAGAACGCCACGGCCGGACTCGCCCGCGGGCTGGCCCCGGCGACGGCATCCTCGTCGGCCTCCGACGACCGCACCGAATCGATCCCCGTGAAGGGCGTGCGCAAGGCGACGTCGTCGGCGATGGTGCAGAGCGCGTACTCGGCCCCGCACGTCACCGTGTGGAAGGAGATCGACGCGAGCCGCACGATGGAGCTCGTCAAGCGGCTCAAGGCGTCGCCCGACTACGCCGACATCCGCGTCTCACCGCTGCTCATCATGGCCCGCGCCGTCATCTGGGCCGCGCGTCGCACGCCGATGGTGAACGCGGCATGGATCGAGACCGAGGGCGGCGCCGAGATCGCCGTGCGCCACTACGTGAACCTCGGCATCGCCGCGGCCACGCCCCGCGGGCTGCTCGTGCCGAACATCAAGGACGCGCAGGACCTCAGCATGAAGGACCTCGCCCGTGCACTGAACCGCCTCACCCTGACGGCGCGTGAGGGCAAGACGAGCCCCGCCGACCAGCAGGGCGGCACGATCACGATCACCAACATCGGCGTCTTCGGGATGGATGCCGGCACGCCGATCATCAACCCCGGCGAGGCGGGAATCGTGGCGATGGGCACGATCAGCCAGAAGCCGTGGGTCGTCGACGGCGAGGTGCGCCCCCGCTGGGTCACGACCGTCGCGGGATCGTTCGACCACCGCGTGATCGACGGCGACGGCATGAGCCGGTTCATCGCCGACGTGGCATCCGTGCTCGAGGAACCCGCGCTGCTCGTGGAGTGAGGCGGATCGTGCGGGGATACAGTGGCAGCAGAACCGCGATGACCGGCCCCCAGTAGAACGGACTCCAGCGGATGAAGATCGAACCGACTGCCATCACCCTCGGAACCTCCGGCCTCGGCCGGCATTCGGAGCCGGGGTCCGCCGAGGAGAGGGCGGCCGTCGACGTCGCCATCGACCTGCTCACGAGCCGACACGGTTTCGTGGACACCTCCAACAACTACGCCGGCGGTCGCTCCGAGGCCGTCCTCGGGATCGCACTGCGCGAACTGGGGATGGACGGTTCGCGCGTCATCTCGAAGGTGGATCAGGACCCGGAGACCGGCGTCTTCGACCGTGACCGCGTGCTCCGCTCGTTCGAGGAGACGACCGCCCGGCTCGGGGTCGACCGGCTTCCGCTGCTGCACCTGCACGACCCGTACTCGGTGTCGTTCGAGGAGTCGATCTCGATCGGGGGCGCGGTGCAGGGGCTCATCGAACTCCGCAGCGCCGGCGTGGTGGATGCGATCGGTGTGGCGGCCGCTCCGGTCCCCATGATGGCGAAGTACGTCGAGACGGGTGTGTTCGACGCCGTGCTGATCCACAACCGATTCACGCTCGTGGACCACTCGGCCGAGACGGTGTTCGCCGACGCCAAGGCGCGTGGCATGGCCGTGTTCAACGCGGCGCCGTTCGGATCGGGACTGCTCGTCAAGGGGCCGCATTCCGGTGCACAGTACGCCTATCGGCCCGCCGGCGAGGAGCTGCTGGCGTGGACCGAGCGGTTGCAGCGCCTGTGCGCGGAGCACGGGACGTCGATGGCTGCCGTGGCGCTGCACTACTCGCTGCGGTCGCCGCTGGTCGACTCCACCGTCGTCGGGGTGTCGTCACCGCATCGTCGTGAGCAGCTCGACGAGCTGGAGCAGACGGACATCCCGGAGGCGCTGTGGGACGCTGTCGAGAGCCTGGGTCCGGCGCCTTCCCCGGTGGACGACAGCGACTACGCCTGAGCGCTGCTGCTGTTCACTACCGCGACCGGCGGCCCGTATGCGGGGAGCGCTCGGCGGTGCCGTCACGACTCCGTCGGTGCCGGGTCGAGGGTGATGACGAGCTTCTGAGCGGATACGCCGCCGCGCAGTGTGTCGATCGCGCCTTGCACCGCGGGAAGACCGGTCCCCACGATCCGCGCTTCCGGGTAGGGCGTGTGTGTCCCCGAGGCGAGAGCGTGGGGGAGATAGTCCTGCCAGATCGCCGGTCCGACGGGAGAGGTCGCGATGGCGCTTCCCCAGATGAACGATGCTCGGATGCCGCGAGTGCGGCTTCGCAGCTGCAACAGCGCCGTTCGCGTTCCGAGGCGCGCGAACAGTCGGATGCGGGTGAGCGAGAGGCCGCGTCGGCGGGGCTGATCGTAGAACGACACCGGCGGGCTCGCCATCGAGATCCTCATGGCGCGGGTCGCGCGCGCGATCCTCAGGCACGGCTCCGCCGAGCCGACTGCGACCGCCAGGATTCCCGCCACGACCGAGCCCTTCACGGACTCGATGATCCGCGCGACGGCTGCCGGGTCACGGTAGTCGAATGCCGTCTCCGCCCCCAGCTGCAGCATCCGCTCGTGATTGCCGGCTGAGGCCGTCGTGATCACGCGGTACCCCGCCGCGCGGGCGAGTTAGACGGCGTTCCCTCCGACGGCGGTCGCGCCGCCCCACACCACGACGATCTCGTCGCGGGGTTCCGACGCGCCGAGGGTGGAGAAGTCCAGCCCGAGCTGATCGGCCTCGAACAGGCCGGCTGCCGCGGTGGAGACGGCCAGGGGGAGTACCGAGGCGTCTTCGAAGACCATCGTCTCGGGCAGGGTGGCGGCGAGGCTCGCGTCGACGGCCACGTAGTTCTGGAAGCCGCTCTCGGATACGGCATCCCTGCCTTTCTCCAAGCCCATCGCGTACGCCACAATGCGGTCGCCCACTGCGAAATCGGTCACATCCGCGCCGATCGCGACGACGACGCCCGCGACATCCTCGCCGAGCACCACCGGGTACCGCAGCCACCCGTACATGACCGTGCCGTTCGACTGGATGATCGCGTCCAGCGGGTTCACGGCCACCGCGCGCGTCTCGACCAGCAGCTGACCCGGCCCGGGCGTCGGCATCGGTGCGTCCCGGACGGTCAGGCCGGCATAGGGCGCGTCGATCCACGCAGCCGTGTTGTCTCGCATACCGATCCGTTCTTCGCATCTGATGACATCTCGTGTCGTTCGTGCTCACCTTACGGCACGTCGTGTCATCATGGATGCATGCCCCGATGGTCCCCTGACGCCGCGTTGCGGCTCGAAGCTGCGGCGACGCTCCTGTTCGAGCGCCAGGGATACGCGGGAACGACGGTTCCGCAGATCGCCGCTGAGGCAGGGCTGACGACGCGGACGTTCTTCCGTCACTTCTCCGACAAGCGCGACGTCCTGTTCCTCAGAGACCGCGAGTTCCCTCAGGCAGTGCGCGAGTTCGTCGAGTCCGTCCCGCCGGAGAGCGACGGGGCGGCTACGGTGCGGGCGGGCCTCTCGGCCGCGTGCCGCGAACTTCAGGGCTGGCGCCGGGTCATCGCGCGTCGGCGCGCGATAATCCGCAGCGAGCCCGCGTTGCACGAGCGCGATCTTCTGCAGAGTCATCACCTCGGTCGCGCCATCGAAGAGTCGCTGCACCGTCGCGGCATCGATCCTCGGCAGTCGCACACGCTGGCGGCTCTCGCCGTGACGTGTTTCGATCTCGCGATGGTCCGGTGGCTGGAGGGGCCCGCCGAGCTTCTGCTCGACGATGCCTTGACGGCCGTGTGGAATGAGATGCGCGACTGCCTCAGAAGCTGACGGCGGGGCCCGAGAAGCCGCCGCACTCGTCCATTCGCGTCCTCGAGGTGCCGGGCCCTGCCAAGGGACACGCGGATTCAGGTGACTGAGCGCAGCTCGGCGGCACCCGTCGTCGCTGTCGGCGGCGGCTCGAGCACGCGCTGCCGGTGACGTCGCTCGATCGCCTGCCCCGCATACGACGCGGCGACGATGAGCGCGGCGCCGAGCAGGCCGATGGCGCCGACGATCTCCCCGCCGAGAAGGATGCCGACCAGGAGCGCCCAGACGGGCTCGGTGCCCATGAGGATGCTGGCGCGTGTCGCCGAGGTGCGCCGCACCGCCCAGAGCTGGACGACGAACGCGAACACCGAGCACATCAGGCCGAGGAACAGGACGTTCGCCCACCCCGCTCCGTCGAGTCGTGCGACGGCCGCGGGCAGCCCCGCTCCGGCGACCAGTGATGCCGTCGCCGCACAGACGATGAGCTGCACCAGGACGACGGCGAGCGTGCTATCTCGGCGATCGCGGGTGAGCCTGGCGCTCGCCGTCACGTGCAGCGCGCGCACGACCGCCGCCGCGATCACCAGGGCGTCGCCTGCGGTCGGCATCCGCAGCCCGCCGTCCGACACGAGGAGGGCGACGCCCACCACGGCCGCGACGGCGGCGACGAAGTACGAGCGGGGAAGCCACGACCGCGCGGCGAGGCTCTCGAGCACGGGGGTGAGGATGAGCGCGAGGCTGATGAGCAGCCCCGCATTGGTCGCCGACGTGAGATGCACGCCCCAGGTCTCGAGCCCGATGATCGCGGCTTGGGAGAAGCCGAGGAGGACAGCGACCGCAAGACCGCGACCACGCGGCATCCGCTCGCGGCGGGCCGCGCAGATCACGCCGAGAGCGGCCGCGGCCACCAGGAACCGGAGTGCGACAGCCGGGGCGACGCCGACGTCGAGAGCGAGGCTCTTGGCCGCGACGAAGCTCGCGCCCCACACCGCCGCCACCGCGACGAGCAGAACGTCGACGAGCAGATCCAGAGAGGCGCGACGAGGCATGACTCCACGATCTCGGATTCTCCGATGAAGACCCAGACCCAGTTACTTACAAATCCTTTAAGGTTGCACTTATGGAACCCGCTCACCTTCGCCTGCTGCGCGAGCTGCGCGATCGGGGCAGCGTCACGGCGGTGGCGGCCGCTCTCGGCATCTCGGCCTCGGCGGTGTCGCAGCAGCTCTCGACGCTGCAATCGAGCGTGGCGCTGCCACTCACCACGCGGCGCGGTCGAGTCCTGACCCTGACCGCTGCGGGCGAGGTTCTCGCCGCAGCGAGCACCCGCGTCGACGAGGCGCTCACGGCGGCGCGCGATGCGGTGGGCGCTCTGCTCGACGCGGGCGACCGGCCGGTTCGGCTCTCGTCCTTCACCAGTGCAGGGCTGGCGCTGTTCGGACCCCTGGTGCGAGAGCTCGGGGGAGCTCCCTCGGTCCACCTCGCCGATGAAGACGTGGCGCACCGGGACTTCCCCGGCCTCACAGCCGACTACGACCTCGTGATCGCGCACCGGCTCGCTCACGACTCGCCCTGGCCGGTCGATCGCGTCGTCTCGAGCGCGCTGATCGATGAACCGCTCGACATCGCGCTGCATGCCGAGCATCCGCTCGCGGGGCGTGCGCAGATCGACCTCGACGATCTGGTGGACGAGGACTGGGTGTCGGTGCATCAGGGATTCCCGCTCGCCGGTGTGCTCGATCATCTGGGGGCGCGAGCAGGGCGCCCTCTTCGCATCGCACACCGCATCAACGAGTTCTCGGTGACGGCCGAGGTCGTGCGGGCCGGGGCGGCGATCGCCATCATGCCCCGCACGACCGCCTCGTCTCTGGCCGTCGACGGGCTCGTGCTGCGGCCGCTGGCAGGAATCGAACTCGTGCGGCACCTCGACGTGCTGGCGAGGCCCGACGCGCTCGCCTACGCCTCGGTGCGCCGCGTGCTGCGTGCGCTGCAGATCGTTGCCGCCCGCGTGCGGCAGGACTCGCTCGGCTCACCGCTCTGAGGCGACGCTCCGCACGCGGACCGTGCGGGCGCGTCACGGCTGACGCAGCTCCGCGAGGAGCGTGATCATCGCAGTGCCGGGATCCCAGTGGCGCACGGTGTCGGCACGAGCGCGGATGTCGCCGCCGAGCACCTCGAGCGCCGCCGGAAGATCGGCGACCCGCAGTCGGCGGGAGAGGGCGACGTGCGGCATCCACTCGCCGGGTGCGGTGTGCGGGGCATCGTCACCCGACCCCACGGCGGCGAGGAGCGTCTCGCGGAGGCCGATCAGCTCGGCACTCGGCACGATGCTGCGGGCCAGCACGCGGCGCTCGCCGGAGCCGAAGAGCAGGGGAGCGCCCAGGGTGAGGGAGAAAGACGGGATGCCGGCAAGTGCGCCCGGGGGCGGCGAAGCAAGGGAGACCCGCGCGACAAGTGTGACGTGGGGTCGGTTGCTTGCGGAGGTGTGCCCCGCGAGGCTCGACATCCCGCGGGCCGCGAGAGCATCCCACTCGGCACGGACTGCGGCCTCGGCATCCGGGTCGAGGAGCAGTTCGATCGATGAGGGCGGGGGCGTCGGTTCTGCCACGGGTCGATTATGTCGCGCCCCGCAGCGCGGGCCCATGCGGGAGAATCCGTCTATGCCCCGTCCGCTCCTCGCCTCCCTCCGAGAAGGGCTGCTCGCCCATCGCGAGCGCGTGGCCATAATCCTGGGCTGGGCGCTCGTGCCCCTGCCGGTGGCGGGCTGGATCATCGCTCAGTCGTTCCCAGGCCGGATCGATGAGGTCTGGGAGTGGTTGTCGGCATACATGCACAGCCTCGCCACCAGCACCTTCGCCGTACTCTTCCTTTCTTCGGCGCTGGTGAATGTCCTCGTGCTGATCCGTCGCGCGCCCCGTCGCTCGAGTCGCGTGACGGCGAGGTACGCACTCTCCCAGTCCGTCGTCATCGCCCTCGCTCTCGCCTGGATCGCTTGTCTCGGGGTGGGGTCTGCGGCGCAATACGTCGAGATGCTCGTCGGCACGCTCATAGCCGGCGCGTCGATAGCCACTCTCGTCGTCGCGTCGACCACCGCGTCCGAGTCGGCAGACTCACCTGACCCGTCGCAGGCGGTGCGGCCGGATGCTGCCGAGCAGTGAGCGGCTCTGAGCCCTGGCCCGCTGGAGAACCGAGACGGATCACCGGGATGCCGGCGGGTCGCACCTCGACCCGCCGGCGTGCGCGCTGATCGTCTCCGTTTTCCGGAGAGAAACTCAGCTCACCGCGGTCAGACGCCGCTCCGCGAGCATCGGCACGGCCACCTCGCGGGCGGCACGGCGGGCCGTCGTGACGGCGCCGATCGAGACGACCTCGGCGCCGAGCGTCGAGGCGAGGATCTCGGGTGCCGGCAGGTGCAGCTGAGTCGGCAGCACTTCGCGTGCAGCCGTGAGAACGGGGGCGATGCTCTCGGCCACCGCCCCGCACACGATCACACGGGCGGGGTCGTACATGCTGCCCAGCACACCGACCACGCGGGCGAGAGTGGCGCCGACGCGCGAAGTCGCGAGCAGCGCGTCGGCATCGCCCGCGGATGCGGCGGTCAGCACGGCGCGCGGGTCGATGCGGTCTGCGCCGGCGAGTCGACCGATCGCCGAGTCCGACTCGATCTCCCCGCTCTCGACCGCGTCGCGGACCGCGTCCTGCAGGGCGTAGCGCAGGCCGAAGGCCGAGCCGACGCCCACGATGTGATCGAACACGACACCCTCGCCGACGCCGCCGTGCGCACCGTGCAGCACGTGGCCGTCGACGACGACACCGCCTCCGAATCGCTCGCTCGCGAGCAGGGCGACGAAGTCACGGCATCCGACTGCTGCTCCGGCCGAGCCCTCGGCGATCGCGGCGAGCTGCGCGTCGTTCTTGATCTCGACCACGGGCGCCCAGTCGGCCAGCGCCTTGGCGAGACCCGGGTTGGTGCGCTCCCAGAACCCCTCTGGATGCGGGGGCGAGATGCCGGCGCGGTTGACGGGAGCGGCCACTCCCACGCAGATCGCGAGCACCGCCTCTCGCGGGACCTCTGCTTCGTCGATCGCGAGCTGCATCTGCCCGAGGATCGTCGCGCGCCGCGCAGCCGCGGACTGCGTCGGGTCGAGGTCGGTGCGGTGGTGCACGAGAGTGCGCTCGAGGGGGTCGGCGATCGTGACCGCGAGATGGGTGTCTCCGGCATCCACGCCGATCACCACGCCCAGATCGGATGCCAGCACGAAGCGTCGAGCGGGGCGCCCGGCGCGGTAGCTTCCGGCGACGCGGGCGTTGGGAAGCTCGCGCAGCACGCCGGCGTCGACGAGGGTGTCGATCGCGTCGATCGCGGTCGAGCGGGTCAGCGAGGTGGTCGCCATCGCCTCGGTGGCGGTGAACTCACCGGCGGTCCACGCGAAGTCGAGGACGGCGCCGACGCTGGCTCGTCCGGTGCCCAGACCTGCGGAGACTTCTGTCACGGGTCTTGACCTCACTCTCGTCCAGATGAGAGAGTACCGTTCATCGAAGTAAATTCGCTCACTAGATTTAGTCTGCGGATATACAGGACGAAAGGACAACGGTGTCTCTCCAACCACCACGCCCGGCCCGGCTCGTCGCCGGAGCCGCCGCGCTCGCCCTGGTCGGTGCCGCCCTGACCGGCTGCTCGACCGCCGGCGGAACCGAGACCATCCGCTTCACCTTCAGCAAACGCGAGGCGATCGAGTTCATGACCGAACTCGTCGCGCAGTACAACGCCTCGCAGGACAAGGTGCGCGTCGAGATCGACACGTCGGGTGTCGATGTCGTCTCGGCGAGCTTCGTGCGGGGCAACCCGCCCGACATCATGCTTGCCAACTACAACTACGAGATCGCCCGGTTCGTGCAGCGTTGCGCGCTCACCGATCTCTCCGGAACCGAGGCCGCCTCGACCATCCGTGACGACCTGCAGCCCCTCATGGAGCAGTACGGGTCGTGCGAGGGTCGCACCAGTGCACTGCCTTACTCGGTGATGGGGGCCTCGGTGATCTACAACAAGGAGATCTTCGAGCAGCAGGGCCTCGAGGTCCCGCAGACCTGGGATGAGCTTCTCGCCGTGTGCGACCAGCTGAAGGAGGCGGGGATCGACCCGTTCTACGCCACCTTCAAGGACGACTGGACGGTCGCCCAGGGGTGGTACGACTACACCGCCGGCGGCTCGGTCGACGTGATCGACTTCTTCGACACGCTCGCGCAGGAGGGCACCGAGGTCGGGCCCGACTCGGAGGTCTCGTTCGAGAACGACTTCGCCGAGCCCATGGATCGCATGATGACGCTCGTGAACGACTACACCAATGCAGATGCCGCGAGCCGAGGCTACGGCGACGGCAACCTCGCCTTCGGCAAGGGCGAGGCGGCGATGTACCTGCAGGGACCGTGGGCGTTCAGCGAGATCGAGAAGACCGCGCCCGACCTCGAGCTCGGCACCTTCCCGCTGCCGATGACCGACGACCCGGCCGACCTGGGCGTGCGCGTCAACATGGACCTCGCCGCGATGATCCCCGAGGGCTCGCGCCACCAGGAGGCCGCGCGCGACTTCCTCGAGTACCTGTTCCAGCCCGAGCACATCGAGGAGTACAACGCCTCGCAGCTCGGCTTCACCCCGACGAAGGATGCTCCGGCGCCCGACGATCCGCGGGTCGAGGGAATGGTCGAGTACTACGACAACGGCCAGATCTACCAGGGACCCTCGGTGCTCGTGCCGCGGACCCTTCCGGTCTTCAACTACGCGCAGGCGATGGTGCTCGGCGCGTCCACGACCTCCACGTTGCGCACCATGGATGCCGACTGGGCGAGGATCGCATTCCGCGCTCCGATCCCGTCGACCCAGGACAACGCTTCCGGTGAGGACTCCGCATCCGGCGAGACAGAGGAGTCGACGCCATGACGAACACAGCTCTGCCCAACCCTGCGGCGACTCCCGCCGCATCCAACATCACCAAGCCGAACAGCCCGACCACCGACACCACGGCGATCGTCACCGGCGGCACCCGCAAGCTCGCCCGTCGCAAGGGACGCGTCGAGCCGATCTACTACCTGTTCCTGTTGCCTACGCTCGTGATCTTCACGCTCGCGATCACGGTGCCCGGCATCATGGGCATCTTCTTCAGCTTCACCGACTCGATCGGCATCGGCGAGTGGAACTTCAACGGGCTGACGAACTACATCGCGATGTTCAGCGACCCGGCCATCCTGCAGAGCTACCTGTTCACGTTCGGCTTCTCGATCGCCACGGTGATCGTCGTCAACGTGGTCGCCTTCATGCTCGCGGTGGGGCTGACCTCCCGCATCCGCTTCAAGACGGGGCTGCGCACGATCTTCGTGATCCCGATGGTGATCTCGGGCATCATCATCGCCTACGTCTTCAACTTCCTCTTCTCCAACTCCCTCCCGGCGGCGGGTGCCGCGACCGGCATCCCGTGGCTCTCGACCAGCCTTCTCGCGAATCCCGATCTCGCGTGGGTCGCCATCGTGATCGTGACCGCGTGGCAGGCGGTGCCGGGAACGTTGCTCATCTACATCGCGGGGCTCCTCTCGGTACCAGGCGAGGTCTATGAGGCGGCGAGCATCGACGGCGCGAACAAGAGGCAGCAGCTGTTCCGCATCACGCTGCCGCTCGTGGCCGGGTACGTGGTGATCAACGTGATCCTGGGGTTCAAGGGGTTCCTCAACGCCTACGACATCATCGTCGGCCTCACCAACGGTGGGCCAGGCACCTCCACCCGCAGCGTCGCGATGACGATCATCGCGGGCTTCAACGGCGGCGACTACGCCTACCAGATGGCCAATGCGACGATCTTCTTCATCGTCGCCGTGCTCATCTCCCTGCTTCAGCTCTCGCTGACCCGCGGAAGGAACGCACTCTGATGTCGACGCAGACACTCACCACCATCCCCACCTCGGGCAAGAAGCCGCGCGTCCGCATGGAGCGCGTCAACTGGTCGGGCACGATCATCCTGATCCTGTGCGCGGTCACGGTGCTGCTGCCGCTGTACGTCACGATCTCGATGGCCTTCAAGACGACGGGCCAGGCGGTCGACGGCAACGCGTTCTCGCTGCCGGCGCCGTTCAGCATCGACGGCTTCGTCGAGGCGTGGAACCTGACGAAGTTCCCGGTCGGAGCCGGCATCTCCCTGCTGGTCACGGCCGGCACGGTCATCGCGACGATCGTGCTCGCCGCCTTCGCGTCGTACGCGATCGTGCGCAACTGGGACCACCGCCTGTTCCGCTACTCGTTCTTCTACCTGCTGGCCGCGATGTTCATCCCGTTCCCGGTCGTCGCGCTGCCGCAGATCCAGCTGACCGGGTGGGTCGGGCTCGACAACCCGTTCGGCGTGATCATCCTCGCGACCATGTTCCAGCTGAGCTTCAGCGTGCTGCTGTTCACGGCGTTCCTGCGGTCGATCCCGATCGAACTCGAAGAGAGCGCCCGCATCGACGGCGCCACGACGTGGCAGACGTTCTGGCAGCTGATCTTCCCGTTGCTCGCTCCGATGAGCGCGACGGTCGGCATCTTCGCGTTCCTCTACGCCTGGAACGACTTCATGATGCCGTCGCTGATCATCTCCGACCCGGCGCTGCAGACCCTCCCTGTGCGGCAGAACCTCTTCCAGACCCAGTTCAGCAACAACTACAACGTGTCGTTCGCCTCGTACCTGATGGCGATGGCCCCGGCCATCCTGGCGTACCTGTTCACGCAGCGCTTCGTCATGGAGGGCGTGACGCAGGGCGCCGTCAAGGGCTGACGCGCACCGGCGCGGATCCGCCGCCGGCGGGTCCGCCCCGCACACACCAGACCGCAACACGAAGGAGCAACACCCCTCATGACCGATGCGCTTCTCACCGAGACCCGCGACGACACGACGGCAGCATGGTGGCGACAGGCGGCCGTCTACCAGATCTACCCCCGCAGCTTCGCCGATGCGAACGGCGATGGGCTCGGCGACATCCCGGGCATCGTCTCGCGCGCCGACTACCTGCAGCAGCTCGGCATCGACGCGGTGTGGCTGAGTCCGTTCTATCCGTCGGCGCTGGCCGACGGCGGCTACGACGTCGCCGACTACCGCGACGTCGACCCGCGCCTCGGCACTCTCGAGGATTTCGACGAGATGGTCGCGGCGCTGCACGAGCGCGGCATCCGAGTGGTCGTCGACATCGTGCCGAACCACTCGTCGGATCTGCACGAGTGGTTCCAGGAGGCCCTGGCCGCGGGCCGCGGCTCGGCCGCCCGCGAGCGCTACGTCTTCCGCGAGGGCTCGGGCCCCGACGGCGCGGAGCCGCCGACCGACTGGACCGCGGCGTTCGGTGGATCGGCCTGGGAGCGCGTCGAGGACGGGCAGTGGTTCCTGCACAGCTTCGCCCCCGAGCAGCCCGACCTCAACTGGGATCACCCCGAGGTGCGCGAGGACTTCCTGAAGACCCTGCGCTTCTGGTCGGACCGCGGCGTCGACGGATTCCGCATCGACGTGGCGCACATGCTCACCAAAGATCTGACCGAGCCGCTGCCCAGCAGCGCCGAGCTCGAGCTCCTGCCGCACGACGGCAACCACCCGCTGCGCGACCGCGACGACGTGCACGAGGTCTACGCCGAGTGGCGTCGGGTGTTCGACGAGTACGACCCGCCGCGCACCGCGGTCGCCGAGGCGTGGGTGAGCACTCCGGAGCGGCGGGCGAAGTACGCATCGGCTGAGGGGCTCGGCCAGGCGTTCAACTTCGACCTGCTCGTCGCCGACTTCGACGCGACGCAGTTCCGCACGATCATCGCCGACAATCTCGCGCAGGCGCGGCAGACCGGCTCGTCCACCACGTGGGTGCTCTCGAACCACGACGTCACGCGGCACGCGACGCGGTACGGCCTGGCCCCGCTGGCCGGACGCACCGGGGTCAAGCAGGGGGTGGAGTGGGTCGCCGCGGGTGGTCCCGCCGAACAGCTCGACCGCGAGCTCGGTCTCCGCCGCGCGCACGCGGCCACGCTGCTGCTGCTCGGCCTGCCCGGCAGCACCTACCTCTACCAGGGCGAGGAGCTCGGTCTTCAGGAGGTCGCCGAGATCGGACCCGACGACCGCCAGGACCCCGCGTTCTTCCGCGGCGCCGAGTTCGACGGTCTCGGACGAGACGGATGCCGTGTGCCGCTGCCGTGGACGGCATCCGGTTCGTCCTTCGGCTTCGGCGCGGCTGACGCGCACCTGCCGCAGCCCGAGTGGTTCGGCGAGTACGCGGTCGATGTCGAGGACGAGGATCCGTCGTCCACGCTCTCGCTGTACCGCGAGGCCCTGCGCCTGCGCCGCGAGCTGCAGACCGACGAGACCCTCGAGTGGATCGAGACGGGGCGCGCCGACGTGCTGCGCTTCGCCCGCCCCAACGGCTGGCAGATCGTCACGAACTTCGGCTCCGAGCCGTTCGACCTCGGGACGGACGCCGCCGCTGTCGTGCTCGGCACCGCCGAAGACGGTGCGGTGCCCGCCGATTCGACGGTCTGGATCGCGCCCGCAGGCCTCGCCGGCTGACGCGTTTCGTCTCGTCGCCGCGCTCCTCGCTCGACGACCGGGGTCTCCGGTCGTCGAGCGAGCGCGGCGAGACGACATGTCGGATTTGATAATGGTTCTCATTAGCTCGTACACTGGAGCAATGAAGAAGCCCGTCCTCGCCCTCGCCGTCGTGTCCGCCGCCGCTCTCGCGCTCGCCGGATGCTCCTCGACCCCGGCCGCGGGGGAGGGCGATGCCGACGGCACGATCCAGGTCGTGGCGAGCACCAACGTCTACGGCTCGCTCGCCGCGCAGATCGGCGGCGACCGTGTCGACGTGCAGTCGATCATCACCTCGGCCTCGCAGGACCCGCACTCGTACGAGGCATCCGCCCGTGACCGCCTGACCGTCAAGGACGCGGATCTCGTGATCGAGAACGGGGGCGGCTACGACGCGTTCATCGACACGCTGCTGCAGGATGCCGGCGACGTGCACGTGGTGACGGCCGTCGAGTCGTCGCACGACTACCCGGGCAACGAGGGCCACTCCGACGACGAGAGCGCCACCGAGGAAGACCACGCCGACGACGAGGCGCACGACCACGAGCACGCCGACGGCGAGGAGGGCCACGAGGGCCACGACCACATCGAGGGCTTCAACGAGCACGTCTGGTTCGACCCGCACACGATGGTGCACGTGGTCGAGGCCATCGCCGACGAGCTCTCGGCGATCGACCCCGACGGCGCAGCCGACTTCACGGCCAACGCCGAGAAGATCACCGCAGATCTCGAGGGCTTCGAAGCCGACCTCGAGACGCTCAAGACGGATGCCGCCGGAGCGAAGGTCATCATCACCGAACCGCTCCCCGGGTACATCGCCACGGCGGCCGGGCTCACCGACGTCACCCCCGAGGGCTTCGCCGAATCCGTCGAAGAGGGAACCGATGTCGCACCGGCGACGCTGCTCGCCACGCTGCAGGAGATCGAGGGCGGCGAGGTCACTGCCGTGCTCACCAACGCGCAGACCGGCGGCGCCGAGACGCAGCGTGTCGAGGACGCCGCGACGGATGCCGGCATCCCCGTCGTCGCGTTCACGGAGCTGCTCCCCGACGGATCGTCGTACTCTGAGTGGATGAGTGACGCGATCCAGAGCCTCGCCGACGCCCTCCAGTCGTGAGCGGGGCCGTTCCCCCGGCTCAGGAACCCACCGACGGCGGGCAGCGTCCCGACGGCAGTCGGCCCGTCCTCACCGTGCGCGGCGCCGCCCTCCGTCGCGGTGACCGCGAACTCTGGTCGGGCCTGGATCTGACGGTCGACCCCGGCGAGTTCATCGCGGTGCTCGGACCGTCCGGGTCGGGCAAGACCACACTGCTGCGCAGCATCCTGGGCCTGCAGCCGCTGTCTGCCGGCTCGATCGAGGTCGACGGCGAGCCGGTGCGCAAGGGGAACCGTCGCATCGGCTACATCCCGCAGCAGCGTTCGCTCGCTCCCGACACGAGCATGCGCGCCCGCGACCTGGTGGCCCTCGGCGTGCAGGGCAGCCGGTTCGGCTTCCCGATCCCGCACCGCGGCGACCGTGCGAAGGTCGATCAGCTGCTCGCCTCGGTGGGAGCCGCCCACTATGCCGACCGTCGCGTGGGACTCCTCTCGGGCGGCGAGCAGCAGCGGCTCCGGGTCGGCCAGGCGCTCGCCGACGAGCCGTCGCTGCTGCTGTGCGACGAGCCGCTGTCGAACCTCGACCTCGCGAACCAGGTCGCCGTCACCGACATCATCGACCGCCAGCGTCGCGAGCGCCACGCGGCGGTGCTGTTCGTCACGCATGACGTGAACCCGATCCTGGGACGCGTCGACCGCATCCTGTACATCGCCGGCGGGCGCTTCGTGCTCGGCACCCCCGAAGAGGTGCTGCAGACGCGAGTCCTCACCGAGCTCTACGGAACCCCGGTGTTCGTGCTGCGGGCAGGCGACCGACTGGTCGTCGTCGGAGTGCCCGATGCCGAGCCCCACCACGAGCACGCGCACGACCACGACCACGGAGGAGCCGCATGAACCCGGTCACCGGAATCGTCGGCGCGGTCGACTGGAGCGACGTCTTCTCGTTCCAGGACTACGGCGAGCTGGTCGCCCTGCTCGCCAACTCGATCATCGCCGGCGCTGTGCTCGGCATCGTCGGCGGCCTGATCGGCGTCTTCGTGATGCAGCGTGATCTGGCGTTCGCCGTGCACGGGGTCAGCGAGCTGTCGTTCGCGGGCGCCGCAGCAGCGCTGCTGTTCGGCGGCAGCGTCGTGGTCGGATCGCTCGGCGGGGCGCTCGTCGCGGCGATCCTGATCGGAGTGCTCGGCGCCAAGGCGCGTGACCGCAACTCGATCGTCGGGGTGCTGATGCCCTTCGGTCTGGGCCTCGGCATCCTGTTCCTCTCGCTGTACGACGGGCGCAGCGCCAACCGGTTCAGCCTGCTGACCGGCCAGATCGTCTCGGTGTCGAGCCCCGACCTCGGCTGGCTGCTCGGCATCAGCCTCGTCGTGCTGCTCGGACTGCTGCTCATGTGGAACCCGCTGCGCTTCGACTCGCTCGACCCCGAGTCCGCGGCCGCACGGGGTGTCCCCACCCGTGCGGTGAGTCTGCTGTTCATGGTGCTCCTCGGGCTGATCGTCGCGGTCAGCGTGCACATCATCGGCGCGTTGCTCGTCATGGCGCTGCTCGTCACACCGGCTGCAGCGGCGATGCGGGTCACCGCGGGGCCCGTTGCCGTGCCGCTGCTCGCCGCCCTGTTCGGCTTCGTGTCGGCCGTGGGCGGCATCCTGCTCGCGCTCGCGGGCACCCTGCCGGTCAGCCCCTACATCACGACCCTCTCCTTCGCGATCTACGTCGTGTGCTGGATCGTCCAGCGCGTGCGCGGGGGAGTTCGACGGGTCAGGGCGTGACCCTCAGGCCCGGGATCGCGGGCTCCCAGCCCTCGACAAGCCCCGACGCCTAGAATTCTCGTATGGCTCAGCGGAACACCTGGCAGCGCGAACGCGTGCGCGAAGCCCTCGCCGACGCGCGCGGGTTCGTCAGCGCGCAGAGCCTGCATGCGTCGCTCCGCGACGACAACACCGGAATCGGCCTCGCCACGGTGTACCGCGCCCTGGCAGGGCTGGCCTCCTCGGGCGACGCCGACTCGCTGCAGAGCCCCGAGGGGGAGGCGCTCTATCGCGCCTGCACCACGCAGGGCCACCACCATCACCTGATCTGCCGGAACTGCGGACTCACGGTCGAGATCGAGGCCACCGACGTCGAGCAGTGGGCGCATCGCACCGCGGCCCTGCACGGATTCACGGACGCCGCGCACGTCGTCGACATCTTCGGGCTCTGCGCCCCCTGCACGAACAAGCGCGATGCCGAGAGGGCAGCGACGGCGTGACCACGACGACCGGAGCCCGGCCGACCCACTCGCACCGGACCACCAGACCGCCGCGCTCGCCGTGGATCGGTGTGGGGCTCGGCGCCGCGATCGTCCTCGCTCTGTTCCTGATCGACCGGTTCCTGCCCGATCTGTTCACCGCCAGCCTGCCGAGCCGCGCGCAGGACGGCCTCACTCTCGCCCTCAGCGTCCTGATCGAGGCGCTGCCGTTCGTGATCCTCGGCGTGCTGCTGTCGATCGTGGTGCAGGTCTGGCTCCCGGCCGACGTCATCCACCGCTGGCTGCCGACGCGCGGCTGGGCGCGCCGGGCCGTGCTGTCGCTGCTCGGGATGCTGATCCCCGTGTGCGAGTGCGGCAACGTGCCCTTCGCCCGCGGCCTCATGATGCGCGGTCTCGCGCCGGCGGAGGCGCTGACCTTCCTGATCGCCGCGCCGATCGTGAACCCCATCGTGATCCTCACGACACATGCGGCGTTCGGCTTCGACGACGTCGCCCGTCTCATCGGCGGCTACCTGATCGCGAACCTCATCGGCTGGATCTACAGCCGCCACCCCTCGCCCAACTCGCTGCTCACGCAGCGCTTCGTCGACACGTGCGATCGGGTGACCCACGAGCCGGGCACGCCCGTGCGCCGCAGCCTCACGCAGTTCCTCGTCGAGCTGCGCGCGGTCATGCCGGCGCTCGTGATCGGCTCGGCGCTCGCCGGGGCCGTGCAGGTGCTGATCCCCCGCGACCTGCTGCTCGCGATCGGCTCGAACCCGGTGCTGTCGATCCTCGCCATGATGGCGCTCGCGATGACGGTCGCCATCTGCTCGAACGTCGATGCGTTCTTCGCGCTCTCCTTCGCCTCGACGTTCTCGTCGGGCGCGCTCGTCGCCTTCCTCCTCGTGGG
>Ga0308156_1002072_pt1 | contig 19290 bp, 21 predicted proteins | sample PhyAR2_FD_201041 | JGI IMG/M metagenome (GOLD analysis project Ga0308156, IMG submission 201041) | Phyllosphere microbial communities from UC Gill Tract Community Farm, Albany, California, United States - DLSL A.R2 | ecosystem: Host-associated > Plants > Phyllosphere > Unclassified | place: USA... | reverse complement strand
CCGCGCCAGTGAAAGAGTATTCGTTTGGACGTCGCCATCGCCGCCGCTCACCGCCCGAAGGGGGACGTCAACGCCCTTGTGCGGCTGGCTGAGGTCGATATGGCGGCCGTGGACGCCCTGATCCTGGATCGGATGCAGTCGGACGTGCCGATCATTCCGAAACTGGCCGAACATCTGGTGTCGGCGGGCGGAAAGCGTCTGCGCCCCCTGATGACCGTCGCCGCGGCGCGCGCCGTGGGCGCGACGGACGATATCCTCGCGCCGCGCAAACTGGCGGCTGCGGTCGAGTTCATCCACACCGCTACCTTGCTGCATGACGACATCGTCGATGCATCCGAACTGCGTCGCGGCAAGGTCGCGGCCCACCTGATCTGGGGCGCGCCCACCAGCGTCCTGGTCGGAGACTTCCTGTTCGCCCGCGCCTTCGAACTGATGGTCGAGACGGATTCGATGCGCGCCCTGGGCATTCTGGCCGAGGCGTCGCGGGTGATCTCCGAGGGCGAGGTGCTGCAGCTGACGCGCGCCCACGATCTGAATCTGGACCAGGCCACCTATCTGCAGATCATCTCCGCCAAGACTGCCGAACTGTTCGCCGCCGCCGCCGAGGCGGGCGCGGTGGGCGCCGGCGCCGATCCGGCCGCGATCAAAGCCCTGCGCGACTACGGCATGGCGTTGGGCATCGCCTTCCAACTGGCCGACGACGCCCTGGACTACGGCGCGACAGCCGAGGCCTTGGGCAAGAACGCCGGCGACGATTTCAACGAGGGCAAGGCGACCCTGCCGCTGCTTCTGGCGGTCGCTCGCACGCGCGGCCGCGAGGAAGCCTTCTGGGAACGCACCGTGACCAAGGGCGAGCGGACGCCCGAAGACTTCACCCGCGCCCGCGAACTGATCATCGGCTCGGGCGCCATCGGCGCGACCCTGGACCTGGCTGGCGACTATGCCGATCAGGCCAAGGCCGCCCTGTCGGTCCTGCCGTCCAGCGACTGGCGCGCCGCGCTGGAAGACCTGGCCGATTTCGCGGTGTCGCGCGCCGCTTGACCGAGACTGCGGATACGCTCGACCAACAGGTCCGCACCGCCGACCTCGACCGCTGGCTGTCCAGTCGCCTGGTCGCGGATGACCGCGCCCGCGCCGACCTGATCACGCTCTACGCCTTCGAAGCCGAGCTGATGACCATCCCTACGCGCGTGACCCAGCCGCTCCTGGCCGAGATGCGCTATACCTGGTGGGCGGAACAGATGGACGGCGTCTTCGCCGGCGTGCCGCGCAAGGGCCATCCGGTGCTGGAGGCGCTGACCGATCTTGTCGCGCGTCACGGCCTGGACCGCGCGCCTTTCGATGCCTTGATCGACGCCAATATCGGCCGGGTGCGCGAACAGCCGCACGATCTGGACGCCTTCTACGTCGGCCCGATGCAGGTCGCGACACGCGTGGTGGCGGGGCAGGGGCATGACGCCGTCGTTGCCGATGCGGCCCGCGTCTGGGGGCTGACGCAGACGGGCCGGCGCCAAGAGGCGGCGTCCCTGAAATCCGCCGCCAATGGGGCGCTGAAACGCCTGCCGCCCGAGGGATTCCCAGCCGTGGCTCACGCCGCCCTGACCGATCCGGACCAGCCGGAGCCGTTGAAGCGGCTGCGCCTGCTCTGGGCCGTGCTGCGAGGCCGGATCTGACCTAGCCGTTCAGGCCGGCGATCAAGCGGGTCAGCAGGGCGTTCAGCGTTTTCTGATCTTCTCGCGACAGGCCGCTCAAGGCCTCTTTGGCCGTCTCCTGGTGGCTGGGCATGATCGTCTCGATCAGGTCAAAACCCCTTTCCGTCAGACGGACCAGGGTCGCCCGTCGGTCGCTCGGATGTGGACGCCGCGCAACCCAGCCCGCCTTTTCCAGTCGATCGATCCGCGCGGTCATGCCGCCGGACGACATCATGGCCGCTTCGAACAGAGCGGTCGGCGTCAGGCCCTCGCGTTCGCCCGATCGGCGCAGCGTCGCCAGCACGTCGAACTCGCCGTGCTGCAAACCATAGCGCGCAAACAGCGGCGTCTGTCGCTCGCGGATCACCAGTTGCGACGCTTCGTTCAGGCGTCCCAGCACCTCCATCGGCAGCATGTCCAGGTCGGGGCGTTGCACGGCCCATTGGGCCGCAGCGCGGGAAGCTCTATCGGGCATGGTTATCTTGACATCGAGATACTTGGGGTCGAGAGGCTAGCGTTATTTTCAGTCGGAGTCCCATCATGACCGCACGATCTCACGCCACGCCGATGCGCGGCGCGTCGCTGCTGTTGCTGGCGGCCGTCGTCGCCTTGGCGCTGAATCTGCGGCCGGCGATGGCGGCGGTGGGGCCGCTGCTGGACCTGATCGAGGGCGCGACAGGCATAGGTTCGACCGCCGCAAGCCTGCTGACCACCTTACCCGTGCTGATGATCGGTCTGGGCGCCCTGTCGATCCGCCCGCTGCGTCGGCGGTTGGGCGAGCGGCGCGGGATCTTGCTGGGCGCGCTTCTGATCGGCGGGGCCTGCCTGGTGCGGGTGGTGCTGACCGGCGCGACCGGTCTGATCGCCAGCGCCGTGGTCGTCGGTGTAGGCGTCGCCTTGATCCAGGCCTTGGCGCCGGTCGTCATCAAACGGGCCTTTGCGTTGCAGTTCGGCACGGTCATGGCGCTCTACACCACGGGCATCATGGGCGGCGCCGCCGTCGCGGCGGCCACGGCGGCCGGTCTGGCCGAGACGATCGGCTGGGCCGGTACGCTGGCCTTATGGAGCGCGCCGGCCCTCGTCGCCGCTCTGATCTGGCTGGCGGCGTCGCGCGACCCTGCGGCCGAGGAGCCGAACCGCGCCGCGGTGGTCGAGGCGACGGACCCCGAACTGCCCTTCTGGCGTCAGGGGCGGGCGTGGCGGCTGATCCTGATCATGGGCCTGGGGACCTCGGCCTATACATTGATGCTGGCCTGGCTGCCGCCCTTCTACATCGACCTGGGCGAGCCGAGGGCCACGGCCGGCTATCTGCTCAGCGGCATGACGGCTGCGGAGGTGACGGCCGGCCTGCTGGTGTCGCTAACCATCGGGCGCTTTGCGGATCGGCGCGGACCGATCCTGACGGCGCTTCTGCTCGCCCTGGCGGGTCTGGCCGGGCTCGTGGTCGCGCCCCTCAGCATGGCCGTGCCGATCGTGATCCTCCTTGGCCTCGGCATCGGCGCGATCTTCCCGCTCAGCCTGATACTGGCCATGGACCAGATCGACGATCCCGCGCGCTCCGGCGATCTGCTCGCCTTCGTCCAGGGCGGCGGTTACATCATCGCCAGCCTGTCGCCGCTGGGCGCCGGCCTGCTGCGCGATCACTTGGCCGAGCTGACCCAGGCCTGGGTGCTGATGGGCGTGGGCGTCATCCTGCTGGGCGCAATGACGCTGGAGTTCCGGCCGGGCCTGCCCAAGCTTAGGTGAACCCGTTGTCTTCGGTAAACGGCTGTGAATATTGGAAAGCGCTAGCGATCATCACAGAGGCAATGATTTTGGCAACGGTGCGATCTTCTGAAAATGCATGGCGCGGTTCGGCGCTTGTTGTGATCTTGGTTGCGACGCTGTGCGGGCTATTCGGCACGTATGTGGCTTCGCTTGCCGTGCTGTTCGCTCTCGATGATGTCGAGACAGCCAGCCAGCGTTACTCGGCCCTCGCCTTCATTGCATTTTACGGTTCTCTGTTAGCTTGTCCGCTGATGGCCTCGATAATCTTTGGGTTCAGGCGCTACCGCCTGGCCATGATGATCGCCAGTGCGCCGCTATTGCTGGTGGCCCTGTCAGCGGTGGTCGCGATCTTCAGCTAGCGGGAGCCGCGTCGCGCCAGGCTTTCAGGCTCTCCATCGCCCGGAGGCTCATCAGGCGCTTCTTGGCCCGGCCGCGTTCCTTCAGCGGGATCTTGACGCCCGCCTCATCGACCTTGGGCGCTTCGAGCGGCGGCAGCAGGCCATAGTTGATGTTCATCGGCTGGAACTTCGATCCCGCCAGATGCCCGCCGGTGATGTGTTCCACCAAGGCGCCCATGGCGGTCTCGGGCGGCGGCGGGGCCAGGTCGCGACCGAGCGCTTGCGCGGCGGCGAGACGGCCGGTCAGCAGGCCCATGGCCGCGCTCTCGACATAACCTTCGACGCCCGTCACCTGACCCGTGAAACGCAGGCGTGGCATGGCCTTAAGCCGCAGCTGCTTGTCCAGCAGTTGGGGACTGTTCAGATAGGTGTTGCGGTGAAGACCGCCTAGACGCGCGAACTGGGCGTTCTGAAGCCCCGGTATCATGCGGAAGACCTCGGTCTGGGCCCCGTGCTTCAGCTTGGTCTGGAAGCCGACCATGTTGAACAGGGTTCCCAGCGCATTGTCCTGACGCAGCTGGACGATGGCGTAGGCCTTGACCAGAGGGTCGCGCGGATTGGTCAGGCCGACCGGCTTCATCGGGCCGTGCCGCAGGGTCTCGCGACCACGCTCGGCCATCACCTCGATGGGCAGGCAGCCGTCGAAATAGGGGACGTGCTCCCAGTCCTTGAACTCAGCCTTCGGGCCGCTCAGCAGGGCGTCGATGAAGGCCTCGTACTGGGCCTTGTCCATCGGGCAATTGACGTAGGCGGCGGCGTCGCCGCCCGGACCTTCCTTGTCATAGCGCGACTGACGCCAGGCGATGTCGAAGTCGATCGAGTCGGCGTGAACGATGGGGGCGATGGCGTCGAAGAAGCTCAAGGACTCTTCGCCCGTCGCCTTCAGGATGGCGTCGGCCAGGGCAGGGGAGGTCAGGGGGCCGGTGGCGACGATGACATTGTCCCATTCCTGCGGTGGCAGGCCCGCGATCTCTTCGCGCACGATGGTGACCAAGGGGTGGGCGGTCAGTTTGGCCGTCACCGCCTGAGAGAAGGCGTCGCGGTCCACAGCCAGGGCGCCGCCGGCCGGCACCTGATTGATGTCGCCGCAGGCCATGATGACCGAATCCAGCGCCCGCATCTCGGCGTGCAGCAGGCCGACCGCGTTGAACTGCCAGTCGTCCGAACGGAAGGAGTTGGAGCAGACCAGCTCGGCCAAGCCATCGGTGTGGTGGGCGTCGGTCTTGACGCCGGGCACGCCGCGCATCTCGTGCAAGATGACGGGCACGCCGGCCTGGGCGATCTGCCAGGCGGCCTCGGAGCCGGCCAGGCCGCCGCCGATGACGTGGATGGGGGAAGGAGAGGGGGAAGCGCTCATCGCGGCCTTCTAGCGGGCGGGTGGCGCGGTGTCATGGCCCCCTGCTATATCCGCCGCCGGTCATCGGGGGCGTAGAGTGAGCGAGCATCGGATTTTGCGACTGGGCGAGACGCTGTCGGCGGCGGCCCGCGCCCTGCCTCACCTGTGGCGCGGGGCTTGCGGCGCGATCCTGCTGGCGGCCGTGGTCTGGAGCCTCAAGCCGCTGGCGGCGGGCCCGGCGGGCTTGATCTGGGCGGCGTGCGCACTGGCTTCGACCCTGGTGCTGGCGGGCGCGCTGGCGCGGATCGCCATCACCGACGATCTGGCTGGGGCGCGGCGGCTGGGCCTGGGGCCGGTCGGGTTGCAGTTCGGGCGGCCGGAGGTCCGGTTGCTGGGCGCGGGCCTGCTGTGCGCGATCTTTCTCGCCATGATCCTGTCGGTCGTGGCCCTGGTCCTATTGGCGGTGTTCGGCATGGCCGAGTTGAACGCCCAGGCCATCGAAATGCGCCAGTGGAGCGCGGTGGGACCGTCGTGGAAGCTGATCCTGCTGGCGGTCGTCACGGCCTTCGCCCTGTTCGCCGTCATCGCCTTCGCTGTGCGCCTGTCCCTGTTCGCGCCAGCGACGATCGGGCGCGGGCAGATGGTGTCGCTGCAGAGCATGAGCATCGCGCGCGGCGGCTTCTGGCCTCTGCTGGTCGGGCTTGTCGTGACGGCGGCGCCGAAGATCGCGCTGGTGTTGCTGTGGGGCGCAGGCGCGCTGTCGGGGACGGCGGGCTGGACCGTCTTCGCCGTCGTGCTGACGGGCTTTCAGGCTCCGCTGACGATGGCTTTTGTCGGCGCGGCCTATCGTCGGCTGGAGCCTGCGCCGCCCCGGTAGACCAGAGCGGCGCAGATTTATCAGGCGGCCTGCAAGCCCGGCGCGACGGTGTAGGCCGCCTCGGTCTTGGCGGCGACTTCGTCGAGGGTGACGCCGTCGGCCAGTTCGATCAGTTCGAGACCCGTGCCGTCCGGCTTGACGTCGAAGGTGGCCAGGTCGGTGATGATGCGGCTGACGACGCCCGTACCAGTCAGGGGCAGGGTGCAGGCTTTCAGCACCTTGGACTGGCCGTGCTTGTTGGCGTGTTCCATGACCACGACGACACGCTTGACGCCCGCGACCAGATCCATGGCGCCGCCCATGCCCTTCACCAGCTTGCCGGGGATCATCCAGTTGGCGATGTCGCCGTTCTGGGCCACTTCCATCGCACCCAAGATCGACAGGTTGATATGGCCGCCACGGATCATGGCGAAGCTGTCGGCGCTGGAGAAGTAGGACGACTCCGGGATCTCAGTGATCGTCTGCTTGCCGGCGTTGATCAGATCGGGGTCCTCGTCGCCCTCATAGGGGAAGGGGCCCATGCCCAGCATGCCGTTCTCGGACTGAAGGGTCACGGTCATGCCGGCAGGGATGTAGTTGGCGACCAGGGTCGGGATGCCGATGCCCAGGTTCACATAGAAGCCGTCCTGCAGTTCCTGGGCGGCGCGTTCGGCGAGTTGTTCGCGGGTGCGGGGCATGATCAGACCTCCGATCCGGCGGCGGCGCCGGCGGCACGTTGACGGACGGTGCGCTGTTCGATGCGCTTTTCGGACACGGTCTGGACCAGGCGGTCGACATAGACGCCCGGCGTGTGGATGTGGTCGGGATCCAGCGAACCGACGGGGACGATCTCCTCGACCTCGACAACCGTGACCTTGCCGGCCGTGGCCATCATCGGGTTGAAGTTGCGGGCGGTCTTGCGGAACACCAGGTTGCCGCGCTCGTCGGCCTTCCACGCCTTGACGATGGACAGGTCGGCGACCAGGCCGGTCTCCATCACATAGTCGCGGCCGTTGAAGTTGCGGACTTCCTTGCCTTCGGCGACCAGGGTGCCGACGCCGGTGGCGGTGAAGAAGGCGGGGATGCCGGCGCCGCCTGCGCGGATGCGCTCTGCGAGGGTGCCTTGCGGGTTGAACTCAAGCTCCAACTCGCCGGCGAGATACTGGCGCTCGAACTCCTTGTTCTCGCCGACGTAAGAACTGATCATCTTGGCGATCTGGCGGGTGCCCAGGAGCTGGCCCAGGCCGAAGCCGTCGACGCCGGCGTTGTTGGAGATGACCGTCAGGCCCTTGACGCCGCTGTCGCGCAGGGCGGCGATCAGGTTCTCGGGGATGCCGCACAGGCCAAAGCCGCCGGACATGACCGTCATGCCGTCGAAGGTCAGGCCCTCCAGCGCGGACGTGACGTCAGCGTAGATCTTTCCCATCGCTCTCCCTTTTTTCACTGCCTGATGAATATCGGCTTTTGACCACGCCTAACGCGGGGGCGGGCGGGGGGCAAGACGCGGCGTCGATCCGACGCGGCGATTTCAGACGGTGAAGGCGAAAAACAGAGTCTAATTCGTCTAATTCGTCTGAACCGACGGCGAGCCGGATTTAAAAAAGAGAGTGCAATTGGTGCAGTTTCGACGGAATCGGTCGTCGCGGGAGGCGGATGTCGGCATCGCTTGGGTTGTGTTCAAGGGGGTCAGATATTCATCAGGCATCCATCGGGGCCGAGGCGTCGTATTGCAGTCAAGCCTGCAGCAAGATCCGACGATCGAGGACGCCGATGAACCTGACCAATGTCGCCATTCGCCAGCTTCAGGACGCGCCGTTCCCGGACTTCGTGACGCGTCCGGCGATCGACAGCCTGGTGACGGAGGCCAGAAAGCGTCTGGATCGCGACGGCCCGCATGACGAGGCGGCCTTCGCGCGCGAAATGGCCCAGCGCGCCATCGCCGAACATACGGATGCGGCGAACCAGCAGCACTACGAACTGCCGCCCGAGTTCTTCCAGCTGTGCCTGGGCAAGCGGCTGAAATACTCCTGCTGCCTCTATCCCACGGGCCGCGAGACGCTGGATCAGGCGGAAGAAGCGGCGCTGGCCGAGACCTGCGCCCATGCCGATCTGAAGGACGGTCAGACGATTTTGGAGATGGGCTGCGGCTGGGGCTCGCTGTCGCTGTGGATGGCCGAGACCTATCCGAACTCGAAGATTACGGCGGTGTCGAACAGCCACGGCCAGCGCGGCCACATCGAGGCCCAGGCGGCGGCGCGCGGTCTGACAAACCTGACGGTCATCACCCAGGACATGAACGCCTTCGACACCGAGCAGCGCTTCGACCGCATCGTCTCGGTCGAGATGTTCGAGCACATGGCCAACTGGCGCGCCCTGCTGACCAAGGCGAGAAACTGGCTGACGCCGGACGGGCGGATGTTCATCCACGTCTTCACGCACCGCGACGCGCCCTATCGGTTCGATCACACCGACAGCGGCGACTTCATCGCCCAGCATTTCTTCACCGGCGGCGTCATGCCGAGCCACGGCCTGATCCGACAGTTTCCGGACCTGTTCGCGGTCGAGCAGGAATGGACCTGGAACGGCGGTCACTATGCGAAGACCGCCAACGATTGGCTGGCGAACATGGACCGGAACGCCGCGCGTATCGCGGTGTTGATGCGTGAGACCTATGGAGACGACGCCAAACTTTGGACCCGTCGCTGGCGACGCTTCTATCTGGCGACGGCCGGTCTGTTCGGAAACGACGAGGGCCGCACCTGGGCGGTCAGCCACTATCGACTGAAGCCGGCTTAAGGGAGACGAGGATGATCAAATATGTCGCGGCCTATCTCGGGGCCGGCCTGACCTTTGCAGCCATCGATTTCGTCTGGCTGACCACCATGACCAACCGGCTGTACAAGCCCGTCATCGGGCCGATCATGGCCGACAAGCCGGACATGAAGGCGGCGGTGGCCTTCTATCTGATCTCCATTGCCGGGACCGTGTTCCTGGCGATCGCGCCGGCCCTGAAGGAGGGGAACTGGACGCGGGCGGCGATCAACGGGGCGGTGCTGGGCTTCGTCGCCTACGCCACCTACGACCTGACCAATCAGGCGACCCTGGCGGTCTGGCAGACCAAGCTGACGATCATCGACCTGATCTGGGGCACGACCCTGACGATGCTGTCGGCGACCGGCGGCTATTTCGCCGCGCGCTGGGCCGAGGGCCGTTTCGGCTAGGCCGCCCTACTGCCCCGCGCTTGCGATTGCAGCCGCGCGTGTCTAAAGCTCGCGCCAGGGTTGATCGCGGGGGCGACAGTTGGGGGATGGCAGGCACCGATTGATGTCGGCGCGCGGCGCGGCCGATGCGGGCTGGGTCTATGGCGCGCATGTCGCCCGCTATGTCTCGCCGCTGCTGCTCTATCCGGTTCTGACGCGACGCCTGGGGCTGGAAGGGTTCGGCGCATTCGCCTCTGCCATCGCCCTGGCCTTGGTGGTGTCGGTGGTGGTCGATTACGGGCAGTCGCTCTCGGGGCCGCGCGACATCGCCGGAGCCGTCGAAGGGCGCGGCGTCCTGGTCGGTCAGGCCCTGGCGATGCGCGGCGTGCTGATCCTGCCCGCCGCTGCGGTCGGCGTAGGTCTGGCGGCCTTGAATCCGGTTCTGGAAGGGGCGAGCGTCGTCGTGGCGATGGCGGTCGTTCTGGGGATCGGGCAGGGGGCCAGCCTGCTGTGGTTCTTTCAGGGCATTCGCGATCCCGGTTTGGCAGCGATGCTGGAGGTTGGCTTCGCCCTGGCCGCGACGGGAGTCGTTCTGGCGATGCCCGGCCTCAGCGTCGGCGGCGTGATGGCCGTCCAGGCGGGCGGCGTCTGGGCCGGATGGGTCGCGACCGGCATCCTGCTGCTGCGACGGCAGAGGGTTCAGGCGCCGGAGCGGGGTTTTGTGAGGCGCGCCATGATCCAGGGCGGTCCGCTGTTCGCCAGTCGAGCGGTCATCGTCGCCTATACGGGGGCGGGCGTTCTGGTCGTAGCGGCGCTGGCCGGGCCGGCGCAGGCGGCGCTTTACGGGGCGGCGGACCGGCTGGTCGCGGCGTCCGGATCACTGATGCGGCCGCTGGCCGGTCTGATTGCGCCCCGGATCGCCGGACTGCTGGGACAGGATCAGGCAGCGGCTTTTCGCACGGCGCGGTGGACGCTGGCGGCATCGACGGGGGCGTTCGTGCTGCTGGCGGCGGGACTGACGCTGACGGCGTCGCTGCTGATCAGACTGTTGTTCGGGCCGGGGTTTGCGGGCGCCGTCGAGGTGCTGCGACTTCTGGCCTGGGTGCTGCCGCTGGTGGCCGTCAGCCAGGTGCTGGGGCTGCATCTGATGAACCCGCTGCGGATGGATGGACGGTTCGCGCTGATCGTGGCGCTGGGCTGTGTCGCGACGCTGGGGCCGGCGGTGGTGCTGGCGCCCGGCCTTGGCGCGGTCGGCATGGCGGGCGCGCGGATCATCGGCGAGGCGGCGGTGGTCGTGGCGTGTCTAATCGGGTTGAGGGCGCATTGGGGCGCGTTGTTCCAGACCGGCGGGAGGCGCGATGTCCCGGCGATATGACTGGCTGATCGTCGGCGCCGGTTTCACCGGGGCGGTGGTCGCCGAACGACTGGCGCGCGGGCTGGACCAGAGCGTGCTGGTGGTCGATCAGCGCAACCATGTCGGCGGCAATGCGCACGACCGGCGCGATGCGGGCGGGCGGCTGATCCATCCCTATGGCCCGCACGTGTTTCACACCAACAGCGCGCGCATCTTCGACTATCTGAGCCGGTTTACGGCATGGCGGCCATACGCCCATCGGGTCCAGGGCCAGGTGGACGGGCGACAGGTGCCGCTGCCGTTCAATCTGGATTCGATCGACACGCTGTTTCCCACAGCAACGGCCGAGCGGATGAGGCAGGCCCTGGTCCAGCGGTTCGGTTTCGGGGCGCGGCCCAGCATCCATGACCTACGACAGGCGGGGGACGATCCGGATCTGAGGCCGTTGGGGGACTATGTCTTCGACAAGGTGTTCGCCGGGTACACCGCCAAACAGTGGGGTTTGCCGGTCGAGGCGCTCGACGCCTCGGTCACCGCACGGGTGCCGATCGCGGTCAGCCGGGACGATCGCTATTTCATCGACCGCTATCAGGCCATGCCGCGCGACGGCTATGGGCCGCTGTTTGAGCGGATGCTGGATCATCCGAACATCACAGTGTCGCTGAACACGCCGATGGATCAGGTGGGGGCGGGGTCGTGGGACCGGATGGTCTATTGCGGCGCGCTGGACGACTATTTCGGCCGGTCGGTCGGGGCCTTGCCCTATCGTAGCGTGCGGTTCGACCATCAGGTCGTGGACGTCGAGGACGGCCTGCCGGTCGGGACAGTCAACTATCCCAACGACTTCGACTTCACGCGCATCACCGATTTCCGCCACCTGACCGGCGAGCGCGGGCCGACGACGGCGACGGTGACCGAATATCCGATGGCTTATGAGGCGGGCGTGAACGAGCCCTATTATCCAATCCTGACCGAGGCGTCGCGAACGTTGGCGGGGCAATATCGCGAAATGGCGGCGACCTTGGCGGGCAAGGTCTGGTTCGCCGGGCGGCTGGCCGATTTTCAGTACTACAACATGGACCAGGCCGTCGGGCGCGCGCTGAGCCTGGTCGAGAAATCTCTGGCGCCGGCTATCGCCCGGATGGCGGCATGAGTACGTCGGTTTGGGCAGTGGTGGTGACGTGGAACCGGCGCGCGCTGCTGGAGCAATGCCTGGCGCATCTGATCGCCCAGACGCGGTATTGCGACGGGGTGGTGGTGGTCGACAACGCCAGCGACGACGGCACCGCCGAGATGCTGGCCGACGCCTGGGCGGGGCAGGCGATGGTGGTGCGGATGCCGGTGAACACGGGCGGGGCGGGCGGATTCAACGCCGGAATCCGCGCGGCGATCGAGGCGGGGGCCGACCGGGTCTGGCTGATGGACGACGACGTGCTGGCAGCGCCGGATGCGCTGGAGGCCTTGCTGGCGGCGGAAGCGGGGCTGGCGGACGAGGGCGTCGTTCCGGCCTTCCTGTGTTCCAGCGTGCGGTCGCCTGAGGGGCATCTGACCAACACGCCCGAGATCGACCGACGCGAGAATGTGCTGGGCTATCCGACCTGGGGCGAGCGACTGGAGCAGGGGATGGCGCCGGTGCGGCAGGCGACATTCGTGTCGGTCCTGGTCAGCCGCGCGGCGGTCATGCGGCACGGCCTGCCGCTGACGCCCATGTTCATTTGGGGCGACGATACGGAATATACGCTGCGGCTGTCGCGCGACGAGCCGGGCTATCTGGTCGCGGCCAGCCGGGTCGAGCATGTGCGCGCGGCGCCGGGACGGCTGACCATCGAGACCGAGCCGGATGCGCGGCGCGAACGGCTGCATCGCTATCTGACGCGCAACGTCATCCTGGCCAAGCGACGGCACGAGGGACGGCGCTCGGCGCTGCGCTATGCTGCATCGCGGTTGAGGCTGGCGGGGCGGCTGGCGCTGGGCGGACGCTGGCGAAAGGCCGGGGTGCTGGTCGCCGGCGTGGTGGACGGGGCGCGGTTCGATCCCGAGGTCGAGCATTGCAGGCCGTCCTGAGCGCATCGCGGCGCGGAACGCTGCGATGGTCGCAGGTGCGCGCGGCCTATGAGCGGCTGGCGTTGGGCTTGCTGGGCCTGGGCGTGACCTTGCCGCTCTTTCTGACGCCCGGACAGGTCAGCGGGCCCCGGCTAGGCGATCTGGCGCTGGCGGTTGCTGTGCCGCTCGTGGGTGTGACGTGGCGAGGCATGGCGCCGGTTCTGAGGGCGGCGGGCGTGGTCGCGGCGGGCTTTCTGGCGATGACGCTGCTGGTGCAGGTCGCGCAGGGCGGCGATCGGCTGAACGTCGGGGATGCGGCCTTCTGGTTTCGATGGATCACCTCGGCGCTGGCGGCGCCGGCGGCGGCGAGCCTGATCCTGAGGGATGAACGACGGCGGCGGCTGTTCCTTTGGGCCTTGCTGGCGGGCGCGGCGTGTCACCTGGCGACCTACGGGCTGGTGACGCTGGTGGGATTGGAGCCTTTGCAGGCCTTGGGGCTCGCGTCGCCGCGCGCGATGCTGACCACCACGGCCGCACAGGTGCGCCTGACGACCCTGGCCGAGCATCCGAATGCGGCGATGGTGATGATCGGACTGGCGGTTCCGGCAGGCGTGATGCTGGCGGGACGGCGCTGGGCGCGGCGCGGCACCACGTGGGGCGGCGTCGGCGTGGCGGTTCTGGGGTTTGTCAGCACCCTGTCGCGGGGCGGCATGATGGCGGCGATACTGGCGGGGCTGGCGAGGATGGTCGTCGGTTGGCGATGGCGCGAGCGAGTTCGGCCGCTGGGGGTGGTGCTGACGGTCTGTGTGCTGGCGGCGGGTGCGATGGCTTTGCAGGCGGGGCGGTTTGACCTCGACGGGAGCCGGTTTGCGGGGCGGTTCGACAGGGCGGCGCTGCAGGACAATCTGGCCGGACGGATGCTGACCTGGCGGCAGACGGTGGATTTGGTCGCGGAGCGTCCCATGGGGACGGGGTGGTCGTCGGCGGACGAGATGGGGGCGTTCCGGGCGCTGTCGGTCAGCCACAACGGCTATCTGTTCACGGCGCGGACGGCGGGCGTGGTGAGCGCGCTGGTGCTGCTGGGGCTGCATCTGGCGTCGGCGGCGCGGCTGGACGCGCTGACGCCGCTGTCGGTCTATGTGCTGGCGGCGATGTTCGGAGAGGACCTGACGCAGGGGGCGGGGATGGTCTTCCTGTGCTGTCTGGTGGGCGCCCTGGCTTGGCGAAGGCCGCTGGCGCCGTGAGAGTGCTGATCGTCAATACCCTGCATCCGCCGGCGCAGGTCGGCGGGGCGGAACGCAGCGTGGCGCAGTTGGCCCGGGGGCTGAGACGGGCGGGCGTGGAGGCGTCCGTGCTGACGCTGACGCCGGGGCGCGAGACGGTGAACGAACGGATCGACGGCGTGCCCGTGCAGCGCCTGCCTTTGCGAAATCTGTTTTGGCCCTATGACGGCGCGCGGCGATCGGCGGTTCGGCGGGCGGTCTGGCATGGGCTGGAGGCGGCCAATCCGCTGATGGATCAGGCGGTGGATCGGGCGGTGGCGCGGGTGCGGCCGGATTTGATCCATCTGCACCTGACGACGGGGTTATCACTGTCAGTCTATCGCGCGGCGGCGCGGCGGGATCTGCCGCTGGTGCAGACGTTGAGGGACTGGTCGATGCTGTGCGCGCGGGCGTCGCTGTTTCGACGCGGACGGCGTTGCGAGCGGCGGTGTGGGTCGTGCGTGTTGCTGACGGCGGGCAAGCGGGCGCGGTCGCAAGGGGTGGATCATGTCATAGGCCTGAGCGGGCCTGTGCTGGAGACGCATCGGGCGGCGGGCTATTTTCGGCGGACGCCGGGGTCGGTGATCGGCAATGCAGCGGGCGCGGCGGTGATGGCGCCAAGACCATCGCTGGCCGAGGCGCCGACGATGCGGTTCGGGTTTCTGGGGCGGGTTGAGCCAGAAAAGGGGATCGAGGTTCTGCTGGCGGCGACCAGAGGGTTGGACGGCGACTGGAGGCTGATGATCGGCGGGCGGGGCGAGGCGGATTACCTGCAGGCGTTGAGGCGGGCGTATGATGATCCGCGCATCGTCTGGCTGGGGCAGGTGGAGGCGGAGGCGTTCTGGCCCAAGGTGGATGTGCTGGTCGCGCCGGCGGTGTGGGCCGAGCCGTTCGGACGCAGCGTCGTGGAGGCGGTTCAGCAGGGACGGGGCGTGATCGCCTCGCGCATCGGCGGCTTGGCGGAGGCGGCGCAGGGGGCGGGCATGTCGGCCCTGATCAAGGCGAAGGATACGGGCGCGCTCACCGCGGCGATGCAGGCGGCTGTGGACCAGCCGGAACGCTGGCTCTTCGCGGCGATCGGTGCGCCGGCCTGGACCGAGGCGTCGATCGTTGAGGCGCACAGCGCCATCTATCGTCAGGTGCTGAGCAGAAGGTCTTCGATGATTTCGGCCGAGCGGGACCAGACGTAACGGTCGGCGCGGCGAAGGCCGGTGTCGCGGCGAGCGTCATCCGGTCGGCTGAGCAGTTCAGCCATATGGGCGGTCAGGGCTGCGTCGTCGGCAGGGTCGAAATAGAGGGCGGCGTCGGCGCAGACCTCGCGCGTGGCGGGGATGTCGGAGGCGATGACCGGACAGCCGAGGGTCATCGCCTCCAGCGGCGGGATGCCGAAACCTTCGTAGAGGCTGGGAAAGACCAGGGCGCGCGGGCCGCCGAGCAGGGCGGCGATCTCTGCGTCCGAGAGACGGCCTGCTAAAATCACGCGCGGGTCGGCCGGAAAGGTGGAACGGTCGAAGACAGCGGGTCGGTCGCCGATGAGGACCAGCCGAACGGCAGGGTCTGCAAGATGGGACAGGGCGCGGATGGCGACGGCGAGATTCTTGTTCGGCGTCAGATTACCCAAGGCCACGAAGTAGGGGCGGGTCGTCAAGTCGAGGCGTTCGATGATGCCCGGGTCCGGCGTGACGATGCGAAGATGGTCGGCGCTGTTCGGGGCGACGGCGATGCTGTCAGGCGACAGGTTCAGGACCGAGGCCAACTCGCACCGGGAAAACTCGGAGACGGTCGCCAGCCGCGCCCGGCGCGCCAGGATTCTGTTCAGGGCGCGGTGGAAGGCGGCGTAGCCTGTTCGGAAATGCTCAGGATGACGAAAGACGGCGGCGTCGTGGATGACGACGATCTGCTGCCGGTGCAGCACCGGACCCGAACCCCCTAACGAAAGCAGCCGGCCATGGCGCGCGGTCCAGGCCAGGGCGGTCTGTTCCCAAAGATGGCCGCCTGCGCGCCCGATCGTGCGGGTCGGGATGTGGAGCAGGTTCAGGTTCTCGGCGCCGGGGGGCGTCAGCAGGACGTAACGGTCGGCGGCGCCGGGGCGCTGGTCCAGGGCGCGGACGATCTGACGCGCATAGCGCTGAACCCCGCTCATCGGCTGGGTCAGGAAGCGGCCGTTGATGAAGACGGGCTCAGCCACCCAGGCGTCTGCGGGCGAAGGCGTCGCGGTAAATCCGGACGGTCTGTTCGGCCATGCGTGAGGCGGACAACAGGCCCGGCGTAATCGGCAGGGCAACGACGCGGCTGGCCAGCGCGGCGCGCATCGCCTCGGCCAGATGATCGGGCGAGGCGTCAACGGGCAGGCGGTCGATGCGCGCGCCGGCCTGGATCAGACGCCTAATCCCGCCGACGTCGGTGCAGACCATCGGCAGGCCCAAGGCGGCCGCCTCGATCATGGCGTAGGAGTCGGCCTCGTAACGGCTGGTCATGGCGAACAGATCGAAGCCCGCCATCAACGGCCCGGCGTCGCGTGAACCCAGCAGACGGAGGACGTCGCCGCCGGCGGTCCTGACCGCCGAGGCCAGATCACCGTCGCCGATCATGACGCCGGTGATGCGCGGATCGATGGCGTACGCCCGGCGGACGGCGTGGTCGAACCGGATCGGGTCTTTCTGAGCGCAAAGCCGGCCGACGAAGCCGATGACCAGAGCGTCCTCGGGAACGCCAAGGGCCTGGCGGGCGGCGAGACGATCGTTGGCGGGTGGGGAGGCCAGGCCGTTGGGGACGACGTGCAAGCGGTTCCCGCCGAGTCCCCAGCGACGTGCGACGGCGGCCTCTTCCTCGGAGACGGCGATGATGGCGTCGCTGGAGCGGGCCAACAGCGCCTCGGCCGCGCCGGCGTTGATCTTCGCCAGACTGGCCTGGCCCATCATCGGCAGGGCGTGAGGCGTGTGGATCTTGGCGGCGCCGGGCGCGTGGGCCAGGCGGACCAAGGCGCCGGCCTTGGCGCTGTGGCCATGGACGATCTCGAATGGGCCGAGACGGGCGATCAGGCGGTTCAGGGCGTAAAGGGCGGCGACGTCCCACGGTCCGACGCTGCGGCGCATCGGCAGACGTCCACTGGCGTGCAGGGGAAGGGCGGCGACCGCGGCCTCGAACCAAGGCTCTGCGCGGCTCGGCGACCAGATCAGGGACACCTGATGGCCGCTTCCGATCAAGGCGCGGGCCAGATCGACCACGTGACGCCCCGAGCCGCCGCCGGACGGCTCGATGACCAGAAGAATGCGCAATGTCGTCCCCCGACGATGGCTCAGCATTGCAACTGAAAGCCATCATCGAGAAACGTCAAGATTGCGCACATTCTCGTTGCGCGAAATCTAATCCGAGTTGGACGAAGTCCAACTCTGCCGCTTTCGCTTTAGTTGACCGTCGCCTTGACGATCTTGCCGGGGCTGCGCGGCGGCTCGCCCTTGGGCAGGGCGTCGACGTGTTCCATGCCCGATTCGACCTGGCCCCAGACGGTGTACTGGCGATCCAGGAAGGTGGCGTCGTCGAAGACGATGAAGAACTGCGAGTTGGCGCTGTTGGGGTCCGAGGTGCGGGCCATCGAGCAGACGCCGCGCACGTGCGGCTCGGCCGAGAACTCGGCCTTCAGGTTCGGCTTCTTGGAGCCCGAGGTGCCGGTGCCGGTCGGATCGCCGCCCTGGGCCATGAAGCCCGGAATCACGCGGTGGAAGACCACGCCGTCGTAGAAGCCTTCCTTGGCCAACTCGGTGATACGTTCGACGTGGCCGGGGGCCAGGTCGGGGCGCAGCTTGATGACCACGTCGCGGGCTTCGCCGTCGCCGGTGTCCAGGGTGAAGGTCAGGGTGTCGGCCATGTCGGTCGTCCTCTTTGGGTTGATTTGAGGCGGGACATAGCCCGCAACGCCGGTCGGGGCTATGTGGGAACGATGAGCGAAGACGAAAAGCCCCAAGAACGCCGCCGGATGGTGAAACCGCCCACCGGCGGGACCGCCGCCGGACGCGGCATGGGCACCAAGATGAAGACGGCCGACACCAAGTCGATGTCGAGCCAGCAATGGATCAAACGCCAGCTGTCGGACAAATGGTCCGAAAAGGCGCGAGCCGAAGGCTGGCGCTCGCGTGCGGCGTTCAAGCTGATCGAAATCGACGACAAGTTCCGGCTGATCAAGCGCGGGTCGAAGGTCATCGACCTCGGCGCGGCGCCGGGCGGCTGGGTCCAGGTGGCGTTGAACCGGGGGGCGGGCGCGGTGGCGGGTGTGGACCTGCTGATGATCGCGCCGATCCCGGGCGCGACCCTGCTTCAGGCCGATTTCACCCATCCGGGCGTGGACCAGCAACTGATCGACGCCATCGGCGGGGCGCCGGACTTGGTGCTGTCGGATATGGCGCACAATACGGTAGGGCATCGCCAGACGGACCATCTGAAGATCATCGCCCTGATCGAAATCGCCGCCGACTTCGCCATTCGCACGTTGCGGCCTGGCGGAAACTTCGTCTCCAAGAACTTCCAGGGCGGGGACGCCGGCGGGGTTCTGGCGCGGCTGCGCGAGGAGTTCGAGACGGTGAAATACGTCAAGCCGGCGTCGAGCCGTAAGGACAGCGCCGAGGTGTTTCTGGTCGCGCTGAACAAGCGCTGACGCGTCAGGCGGCGGCTGCGCTCGCGCGTGCTCTGCGATCTTCCAGGCGCGACCAGATGCGGTCGTGCAGGGCGAAGAAGAGCGTTTGCACCAGAGGCTCGACCATACCGATGGTCAGCGCCGTGCGGATGTCGTTGGTCAGGGCGTAGGCCACGGCGACCGCCACGGCGAAATGCATGACGCCGTAGGTGACGGTCTTCAGCGCGATCTGTTTGAACGACCGGGGCAGGGCGTGGCTGTGGCCGTGATGGGCGTCGTGCGAGCGGCGCTGTTCCTCGGGCGACATGATGTCGAGGCGGGCGGTGAAGGCCTCTGTCGCCTCCTCGATATTGGAGGCCATGCGTCGACGCTCGACCTTGTGCCAGACGCGGTCGTGGACGGTGTAGGCGATGGTCTGAAAGATCGGCTCAACCATGCCGACGGCCAAGGCGATGCGCCAGTCGCGTGTGATGGCGAAGGCGACCAGAATGGCGACGATCAGGTGCATGACGCCATAGCTGGCGATCTTCAGAGCCAGTTTGCGCGCGGTGCTGAGGATGACGCCGACCATGCGGAGAGAATGGTGAGCGGCCCTGCGGGTTGCAAAGCAATAAAATCTATCAGGCCCATAACCGCAATCGGCCTTGCCCCCGACCCCCGCATCCCGTTATACGCGGCCCGCAAAACGGAGACTCCCTATGGAGATACGCGAAGGACTGACCTTCGACGATGTTTTGCTGGAACCCGGCGCAT
>Ga0308156_1002069_pt1 | contig 19304 bp, 22 predicted proteins | sample PhyAR2_FD_201041 | JGI IMG/M metagenome (GOLD analysis project Ga0308156, IMG submission 201041) | Phyllosphere microbial communities from UC Gill Tract Community Farm, Albany, California, United States - DLSL A.R2 | ecosystem: Host-associated > Plants > Phyllosphere > Unclassified | place: USA... | reverse complement strand
TGCTTCGCCAGGCGCGAGCAGGCCCCGTTGCCGCGAGGAGCGAGTGATGACGCAGGGTGGTGAAGGCCGGCAGATCGGCAAGGGTGGTTGCCTGGGATTGATCCTGCTGTCGATCCTGTTCGCGGTCGTGATCTTCGGCTCCATCATCTACGTCTATCGCCACAATGCGACGCCGGTCAGCCGGGCCAACGAGCAGCAGGCCATCGACCAGTGCCTGGCACGGGCCAACGCCGCGGACACCTCGCCGGCGGATCGCCAGGCGCTGATGGAAAACTGCCAGGAAATGCAGAAGCAGTTCCTCAAGAAGTATCCCGACGCGGCGCGCTAGGTAGACGACAGTCCCTTGCGAGGTTGCGCCAGGTCTCAGTTTCTGAAAGGATTTCCGTCCCAAACTTTCCAGTGATCCTTTCGCGTCGCCCGGAATGCCTTACGGCCCTGCCACTGTGCGGCGGGATTTCCAGCGGTGCGGCTGCTTACTGGCCAATCCCACCATGTGGCCCTTGGTATGGGTCACCACTGAGTTGAGGAGGCGCCATGCCTGTCATTACTCTCCCCGACGGTAGCCAACGTCCATTCGACAAGCCCGTCACCGTAGCCGAAGTCGCCCAGTCCATTGGCGCCGGTCTCGCCAAGGCCACCATCGCCGGTCGCGTCGATGGCCAGCTGCGCGATGCCAGCGATCTCATCGAGCAGGATGCCAACCTGCAGATCATCACCGCCAAGGACGAGGCCGGTCTGGAGATCATCCGCCACTCCTGCGCCCACCTGGTGGGTCATGCGGTCAAGCAGTTGTTCCCGACCGCCAGGATGGTCATTGGTCCGGTGATCGATGAAGGCTTCTACTACGACATCGCCTTCGAGCGTCCCTTTACCCTCGATGACCTCTCGGCCATCGAGACGCGGATGCGCGAGCTGATCGACAAGGACTACGACGTCATCAAGAAGATGACGCCGCGCGCCGAGGTCATCGAGGTGTTCAAGGCCCGGGGTGAGGAGTACAAGCTGCGCCTGATCGACGACATGCCCGAGGAGCAGGCCATGGGCCTGTACTACCACGAGGAATACGTCGACATGTGCCGGGGCCCCCACGTGCCCAACACCCGCTTCCTCAAGGCGTTCAAGCTGACCAAGCTGTCCGGCGCCTACTGGCGTGGCGACGCCAAGAACGAACAGCTGCAGCGCATCTATGGCACCGCCTGGGCGGACAAGAAGCAGCTGGCGGCCTATATCCAGCGCATCGAGGAAGCCGAGAAGCGCGACCATCGCCGCATCGGCAAGCAGCTCGATCTCTTCCACCTGCAGGAAGAAGCACCCGGCATGGTGTTCTGGCATGCCAATGGCTGGACCGTCTACCAGGTGCTCGAGCAGTACATGCGCAAGGTCCAGCGCGACCACGGCTACCAGGAGATCAAGACGCCCCAGGTGGTCGATCGCGTTCTGTGGGAGCGTTCGGGTCACTGGTCCAACTATGCCGAAGGCATGTTCACCACGGCCTCGGAAAGTCGTGACTTCGCGATCAAGCCGATGAATTGCCCCTGCCATGTGCAGGTGTTCAACCAGGGGCTGAAGTCCTACCGCGACCTGCCGCTGCGCCTGGCCGAATTCGGTGCCTGCCACCGCAATGAGCCGTCCGGTGCCTTGCACGGCATCATGCGCGTGCGCGGCTTCACCCAGGATGACGCCCACATCTTCTGTACCGAGGAGCAGGTCAAGCAGGAAGCCGACAACTTCATCAAGCTGACCCTGCAGGTCTATGCCGACTTCGGTTTTACCGACGTGATCATGAAGCTCTCCACCCGGCCGGCCAAGCGCGTCGGTTCCGAAGAGCTGTGGGATCGCGCCGAGAAGGCCCTGGCCGATGCGCTGGATGCCTCGGGTCTGGACTGGGAATACCAGCCGGGCGAGGGCGCCTTCTACGGACCGAAGATCGAATTTACCCTCAAGGACTGCCTGGGTCGTCAATGGCAGTGTGGTACCCTGCAATACGATCCGAACCTTCCGGAGCGTCTCGATGCCAGCTACATCTCCGAGGACAACAGCCGTCAGCGTCCAGTGATGCTGCACCGCGCCATCCTCGGTTCCTTCGAGCGTTTCATCGGCATGCTCATCGAGCACTATGCCGGTCTGTTCCCGGCGTGGCTCGCCCCGACCCAGGCGGTGGTGCTCAATATCACCGACAAGCAGGCCGATTTTGCCCAGCAGGTCGTCGGCGAATTGAACGCTGAGGGCTTCCGAGCCAAAGCCGACTTGAGAAACGAGAAGATCGGCTTTAAAATCCGTGAGCATACTTTGCTCAAGGTTCCCTATCTCCTGGTTATTGGAGACCGGGAGGTTGAGACACGATCCGTTGCCGTGCGTACCCGTGAAGGCGTTGACCTGGGCTCCATGCCCATCGAGCGTTTCCGCGAGCTGCTCACGCAAGCGGTTTCCCGGCGTGGCCGGCAAGATTCGGAGTAATCACTATCAAGCAGCGTGACATGAGACAAGACAAGCGAGCCGCACCCCGGGCACCGATCAACGAAAATATCACCGCCCGGGAAGTTCGCCTTATTGGCGCCGATGGTCAGCAAGTAGGCATCGTCTCCATCCAGGAGGCCCTGCAGGCTGCTGAAGACGCCAAGCTGGATCTGGTGGAAATCACCGCCGACGCCCTACCTCCGGTCTGCCGGATCATGGACTACGGCAAGCACGTCTTCGAGAAGAAGAAGCAAGTCGCGGCGGCGAAGAAGAACCAGAAGCAGGCTCAGGTCAAAGAAATCAAGTTTCGTCCAGGGACGGAAGAAGGGGATTACCAGGTAAAACTACGCAACCTGGTACGTTTCCTAACCGAGGGGGACAAGGCCAAGGTCTCGTTGAGATTCCGCGGCCGGGAGATGGCCCACCAGGAGCTGGGCATGGAGCTGTTGAAGCGGGTCGAAGCTGACCTCGTCGAACACGGCGCCGTTGAGCAGCATCCTAAGATGGAAGGACGCCAACTCATCATGGTCATCGCCCCCAAGAAGAAAAAGTAACTACCAGGGCACTGGCAGGCCTTGCTGTTATGCGTAATCACTCAATGCGGAGTATCCGAACATGCCAAAGATGAAAACCAAAAGCGGCGCTGCGAAGCGCTTCGTGAAAACTGCTGGTGGCATCAAGCACAAGCACGCTTTCAAGAGCCACATTCTGACCAAGATGACCACCAAGCGTAAGCGTCAGCTGCGCGGTACGTCGCTGATGCATGCATCCGACGTCCAAAAGGTCGAGCGCATGCTGCGCCTTCGTTAATCCTGGTCAAGAATTTAAAGGAAGTTACTCATGGCTCGTGTTAAGCGTGGCGTTATTGCTCGTCGCCGTCACAAGAAAATCCTGAAGCTCGCAAAAGGCTACTACGGTGCCCGTTCGCGCGTCTTCCGCGTCGCTAAGCAAGCGGTAATCAAGGCAGGCCAATACGCCTACCGTGACCGCCGTCAGAAGAAGCGTCAGTTCCGCGCTCTGTGGATCGCTCGTATCAACGCTGGTGCTCGTATCAACGGTCTGTCCTACAGCCGTCTGATCGCCGGCTTGAAGAAAGCGGCCATCGAGATCGACCGCAAGGTACTGGCCGATCTGGCCGTGAACGAAAAAGCGGCGTTTGCTGCGATTGTCGAGAAAGCTAAAGCTTCGCTGGCTTAAGCCCCCCGGCAATCTCGCGCCTCTGGCGCGAAGCAACGTTATCAATAGGGGAAGAGCCTCATAGCTCTTCCCCTATTTTGTATCTGGAGTCCCTAGATGGAAAACCTGGATGCGCTGGTCTCCCAAGCACTGGAGGCCGTGCGGCACACCGAAGACACCAATGCCCTGGAACAGCTCCGGGTCAATTACCTGGGCAAGAAGGGTGAGCTGACCCAGATCATGAAGACCCTGGGCCACCTCTCCGCGGAGGAGCGTCCCCAGGCTGGCGCGCTGATCAACGCCGCCAAGGAACGTGTCCAGGACGCAATCAACAGCCGCAAGGCGACGCTGGAGCAGGCCGCCCTGGCCGCTCGCCTCGCTGCGGAACGCATCGACGTGACCCTGTCCGGGCGTGGTCAGGCCTCCGGTGGCCTGCATCCGGTTACCCGTACCCTGGAGCGCATCGAGCGTCTGTTCGCCAACATCGGCTATGGCGTCGCCACCGGTCCCGAGATCGAAGACGACTACCACAACTTCGAGGCGCTCAACATTCCCGGCCACCACCCGGCACGGGCGATGCACGACACCTTCTACTTCAATGCCAACATGCTGCTGCGCACCCACACCTCGCCGGTGCAGATCCGCACCATGGAGAGCCAGCAGCCGCCGATCCGCATCATCTGCCCGGGGCGCGTGTACCGCTGCGACAGCGATCAGACCCACTCGCCCATGTTCCATCAGGTCGAAGGCCTGGTGATCGACGAGGAAGTCAGCTTCGCCGATCTCAAGAGCACCCTGGTGAGCTTCCTGCGCGAGTTCTTCGAGGAAGAGCTGGAAGTCCGCTTCCGTCCCTCCTACTTCCCCTTCACCGAGCCGTCGGCAGAGGTGGACATCCGCCGCCCGAGTCGCGACGGCGAACCGGCTTCGCGCTGGCTCGAGGTGCTGGGCTGCGGCATGGTCCACCCCAATGTCCTGCGCATGGCCGGTATCGATCCGGAGAAGTACCAGGGCTTCGCCTTCGGCATGGGCGCCGAGCGCCTGGCCATGCTGCGCTACGGGGTCAACGACCTGCGCCTCTTCTTCGACAACGATCTGCGCTTCCTGGCGCAATTCCGCTAGCTGCCAGACGGGAGTCCTATGAAATTCAGTGAACAATGGCTGCGTAGCTGGGTGAACCCTGCGGCTACGCACGAGGATCTGGTTGCCCGGCTGTCCATGGCCGGCCTGGAAGTGGACGGCGTCGAAGCGGCGGCCGGGCGCTTCCAGGGCGTCATCGTCGGCGAAGTGGTCTCCGTCGAGCGCCATCCCGACGCCGACAAGCTCAACGTCTGCCAGGTGAGCAACGGCCAGCAATCCTTCCAGGTGGTCTGCGGCGCGCCCAACGTGCGCGCAGGCCTGAAGGTGCCTTTCGCCACCGTCGGCGCAACCCTGCCCGGTGACTTCACCATCAAGAAGGCCAAGCTGCGCGGCGTGGAATCCCACGGCATGCTCTGCTCGGCCAGCGAATTGCAGATCAGCGACGACAACAGCGGCCTGCTGGAGCTGCCGGCCGGCGCGCCGGTGGGCGAGAGCATCCGCAGCTACCTGCAGCTGGACGACGCCATCATCGACGTCGACCTGACTCCGAACCGCGGCGACTGCCTGTCCATCGCCGGTCTGGCGCGGGAAGTGGGTGCCCTGTACAACGCCACCGTCGAGCCGCTGCAGGTCGAGGCCGTAGCGGCTACGCACCAGGAGACTCGTCCGGTCGAGGTGCTGGCTCCCCAGGCCTGCCCGCGCTACCTGGGTCGTGTGGTCAAGAACGTCGACCTGTCCCGTCCCACGCCGGACTGGATGGTCGAGCGCCTGCGCCGCAGTGGCGTGCGCAGCATCGACGCCGCCGTCGATGTCACCAACTACGTGATGCTCGAACTGGGTCAGCCCATGCATGCCTTCGATCTGGACCAGATCAAGGGCGGCATTCGCGTGCGCCTGGCCGATGCCGGCGAGCGCCTGGTGCTGCTGGATGGCCAGGACATCGAGCTGCGCAACGACACCGTGGTGATCGCCGACCACGAACGCGCCCTGGCCATCGCCGGCATCATGGGGGGCGAGCACAGCGGCGTCGCTGCCGGTACCCGTGACCTGTTCCTGGAAAGCGCCTTCTTCGACACCATCGCCGTGGCCGGCAAGGCCCGTTCCTACGGCCTGCACACCGATTCCTCCCACCGCTTCGAGCGGGGCGTGGACTTCGAGCTGGCGCGCAAGGCCATGGAGCGTGCTACTCGCCTGCTGCTGGACATCGTCGGCGGCGAACCAGGTCCCGTCATCGAGGCCGTCAGTGCCGAGCACCTGCCGCAGGTCGAGCCGATCCTGCTGCGTGCCGAGCGCATCGAGCGCGTCCTGGGTCTGACCCTGGACGATGCCCAGGTCGAGCGTCTGCTCAGCGGCCTGGGTCTGGCCGTAGCGCGCCTGGAAGCCGGTCGCTGGCAGGTAGGCGTGCCCAGCCACCGTTTCGATATCAGCATCGAAGTGGACCTGATCGAAGAGCTGGCGCGCCTCTATGGCTACAACCAGCTGCCGATCCGTTTCCCCCAGGCCCGCCTGGCGCCGCAGCCCCTGCCCGAGAGTAAGGGCGAGCTGAGCCAGCTGCGTCGCCTGCTGGTGGCTCGCGGCTACCAGGAAGCCATCACCTACAGCTTCATCGACGAAAAGACTTTCCGTCTGTTCGCCCCTGAGGCCCAGCCGGTAATGCTGGCCAATCCTATCTCCACCGACATGGCCGCCATGCGCTCGTCGCTGTGGCCGGGTCTGGTCAAGGCCGTGCAGTACAACCTCAACCGTCAGCAGGACCGCGTCCGGCTGTTCGAGTCGGGTCTGAGATTCGTCGGTCAACTGGAAGGCCTGGTGCAGGAAAACGTCCTCGCCGGCGCCGTCTGCGGTTCTCGCCTGCCGGAGAGCTGGTCGTCCGGGCGTGAGGCGGTGGACTTCTTCGACGTCAAGGCCGATGTCGAGGCGCTGCTGGCCCAGTCGGGTGCGGGCACTGACTTCCGCTTCGTGGCAGGCGAGCATCCGGCCTTGCACCCGGGGCAGACCGCGCTGATTGAAAGGGCAGGGCAGCCGGTCGGCTACCTGGGCGCCCTGCATCCGGAAGTGGCACGCGAGCTGGACGTGGATCGTCCGGTGTTCCTCTTCGAGCTGGCGCTGGATGCCCTGACCACCGGCAGCCTGCCGCGCTTTGGCGAGCTGTCGCGCTTCCCGGAAGTGCGTCGTGACCTGGCGCTGGTGGTGGACGAAACGGTAGCCGCGGGCGACCTCCTGGCCGACATCCGCGAAAACGCCGGAGAAGGCCTCAAGGAGTTGCGTCTGTTCGACGTCTACCAAGGCAAAGGCATTGATCCACATAGAAAAAGCGTCGCCATCGGCTTGACCTTGCAACATCCATCGCGCACATTAACCGATGAAGAAGTCAACGAAACGACGCAGAAAATCCTCGTTTCTCTGGAAAGAAGGTTCAACGCCACCTTAAGGAAATAGCGCATGGGGGCCCTGACGAAAGCTGAGATGGCCGAACGTCTGTTTGAAGAGCTCGGTCTGAACAAACGTGAAGCCAAGGAATTGGTCGAACTGTTCTTCGAAGAAATTCGTCATGCGCTCGAAAGCAACGAGCAGGTCAAGTTGTCCGGTTTCGGCAACTTCGACCTGCGCGACAAGCGCCAGCGCCCCGGACGCAATCCCAAGACGGGGGAGGAGATACCCATCACGGCACGCCGTGTGGTGACCTTCCGCCCCGGGCAGAAACTGAAAGCCAGGGTCGAGGCCTATGCTGGAACCAAGTCATAACGACGAGCTGCCGGTCATACCGGGCAAGCGCTACTTCACCATCGGTGAGGTGAGCGATCTCTGCCTGGTCAAACCGCACGTGCTGCGCTACTGGGAGCAGGAATTTCCTCAGCTGAACCCGGTGAAGCGCCGCGGCAACCGGCGCTACTACCAGCGCCACGACGTGCTGATGATCCGCCAGATCCGCTCTCTGCTATACAACGAGGGCTTCACCATCGGCGGGGCGCGCCAGCGCCTCACCCAGGGCGACGAGACCCGCGACGAGGGTTCGCAGTACCACCAGCTCATCCGCCAGATGATCAGCGAGCTCGAAGAAGTCCTTGTCGTACTGAAGAAGTGAAAAAAAGCTTCCATTAATCAAAGCGTTGCAGTAAGATGCACGCCGTTCCCTAGAGGAACACAGTCGGGGCGTAGCGCAGCCTGGTAGCGCACTTGCATGGGGTGCAAGGGGTCGAGTGTTCGAATCACTCCGTCCCGACCAAATTAACGAGAAGGCTCAAGCACTTAGTGGCTTGGGCCTTTTTCGTTTCTGGGCTCTAATCAAAACAGAATCAAAATCCAAGCAAAATCAGCTGGCGATCTCACTGACGTCGAGGTCCGGCACGGCGTCCGACCAGACTACCTCGGTGTGGTCGCGCTGATAGTTTTTGGTCATGTTCACGCTGGCGTGCCCGGCGATCTACTGAGCCTCCCGGCCGGCCCGCTGGTACAGGTACAGGTACAGGTACAGGTACAGGTGCAGCGCCCGGACCTCGTGGAAGCCTGGCATTTCCTCCTCGCCCCATCCCTTGTAGCAGCCCGCCGCATCCCGCGCGTCCTTGAATGCTCGGGTCAGGAACCGCTCCTCGATCGCTGTCCAGTGGTCCTTCGTCTGGACCTGCTTCTGCTTCAACCGCTCCGGCTTCCGATGGATCAGGTAGGGCGATAGCACCTCGTCCCGGCACCTGGTCAGCACGGCCTGCAACTGGGGCGTCACCTTGAAGCGGATCCAGGCAGCGTCCGAGGCCTTCGAGGTCTTCTGCTGGACCACGTAGAGGAAGCCATCCCGCACGTCGTCGAACTTCATCCCGAGGATGTCGCTACGGCGCTGGGCGGTGATCAAGGCCAGGTCGATGGCGTTCTGCAGCCAGCGCGGCGACCTCGCGCGGATCGCCTTCAGCCCTTCTGTAGTCTGCCGCCGGCGCGCCTTTTTCTGCATGCGGGCGATGGTGTTCTCGGCCGGGTTGTCCGGCACCAGGCCCTTGGCGGCGGCGTGCTTGAAGACGTCCACAAGGATAGCGCGCGCCTGGTTGGCCGTCCGCGGCGTCATCGGGTCCAGGAAGTCGGCGATCATCTTGATGGTGATCTGGTCCAGCGGTTGGCACCCATGGGCGTGTCGATCTGCCGGATGCGGATGGTGTAGAGCTCCAAGGTGCCCTTCGCCAGTTCGCGCCCCGGCAGGATGTTCGTCACGTAGGTGACCAGGAACTGGTGTATCGTCATCGTCTCTCCCAGCAGTCCGGCCACCAGGTCGGAGCCCGCCATTAGGCGGCTGTTCAGCTGCTTCGCCGCCTGGATAGCCCGTTGTCTGTCATTCCCATCCCATGCCACGTCCCTGTGTCCGGTCGTCGATACTTGAAGCTCACCCCGCCGTTGTTCTCGTAGAGGTTGGGCGGCAGACCCGGTTCTTGATCTTCCTCGGCCTGTCTGCCATCACGCGGCTCCTCTCAGGACTGGATCCATCAGGTCGTCGCCGGTCCGGTGCGGTGCTGGTAGGCGGCCCAGTCGACGTAACAGAGCTTGCCGATCTGTTCGCCTGGCAGTTTGTCGTTCCGGAGCTGCTGGCGGATGGCCTGGGAGCACATCGGCGTGCCGTTCTCGACCCAGGCCCGGCGCTGAAACTCGCTCACCTTGATCAGCTCTCGCTTCATAGGTCACCTCTCACTTCTCTTCTGCTGTCCGGCTTATCAGGTGAGCCGATTGCGGGCGCTATTCGGCTCATTGCTACTCCTTGGTTATCCCCTGGCGCTGGGCCCGTTGCTCGTCGAGCTGGGTCACTCGATCAATGGCTGCACACAGATCAACCCCTCGGTGTTCGCTAGCATTGATGCCCGGCACACCGATCATGATGTAGCCTCGGTCGAGACGGTCCTTATCCTGACGCGGCTCTGCGATCTCTGCCGTCAGCTGTCTGATGTCCGCGCGCAGTTGCTGTACGAGGATGGTCATGGCTGGGCTTCTGTTGCTGGTTTGATGAAGACGAGCCAGTGCACGCGAGACAATCAGCGTCTCGCCAGAAGCCGTTAGCCGGGCGGGCGATCGACGCTTGGTATGGCAGGGCCTGTCCCTTCGCCCTGGGCTCCAGCCTGTTGCCCTTGTGGTCCCGGCATGTCGGTGTTATCCAGCCTGCTAGTTGGGCCGCAGCCTGAAGACCTGGTGCCTCGCAGCGCTTGGCGCTGGGTGGTCGAGCGCCTCCAATTGAGTCGCCGACTATCGGCGTGGGCCATCTAGTAGAGCCGGTCGCGGATGTGCGGAGCACTGACGCCCGCAGTCGGGAACGGGATTGCCCCGAAGGCGTAATCCATGGCTTCCAGGTCAGCCTGTACAAGGTCGATCCAAGGTTCTACGTCTTTGCTCGCAACCTGCTCTCCAAAGACAACTGGAGGCTGGCGCTTGCGGATGAGCCAATAGAAGTCCGGCCAGAGGTGCCGCTCGTTATCAAACCCAGCTCCCGCGCCTGCCTGGGAGATAGGTTGGCAAGGACAGGAACCGGTCCAAACAGGTCGATTATCTGGTCAGTCGGCGCGGCGAACGGCGTAGGACCACACCCCGATGCTGGCAAAGAAATGGCATTGGGTGTGGGGCCTGAGGTCGTCTGGTCGAACATTGCGGATGTCCCTCTCGTCCACCTCGCCAGACACGATCTGCCCGGCGGAAATTAGGGTGTGCAGCCACGCGGCCGCATACGGGTCGTGCTCGTTGTAGTAGGCGGGCATGATTGACGTTTTTCGCTTAAGGAAAGTGGAAGGCTGCCGCTAACGGAATTAGCGCTTTGCTGTAGGCAGGCGTATGCAATTCATCACATGGAGTGACATATGAAGATCAGAACCTATCATCAAAATCTCGGCGCGGCTCTTATTCAAATCGCTGAAAATCCAAACTTTACCGCTATTAACCCACTTCGCCTACGAAATGAAAATATTCCTTACGCCTACCTAATAAACAACGATACTTGTGTATTTCTGAAGTACGGTAACGAGCCGAAAGAAACGGGCGAGTATCAGTTTACGTATACTGAAGATCAGATGCTTACAATCGATGAGGCGTCTGAGCACTACAATGTATACATAGGTCTAATATGCGTTGAGGAGCAGGAGGTTTGCGGGATCACCGCAGATCAGTTCTGGGATATGATTAAAGCCAGAAGGGAATCGGCGGGTCGTGATGAGGAAAGTTATCAGGTGTTGGTAACTGCAACTCCCCGAGGGCAAATGCGCGTATATACCAATGCGGCAGGAAGAAAGCGTACTACTGCTTTGCCTCCTGTAGTTGTGCCGAGAAACAGATATCCTGGATTTTTGTTTGAATGATAACTTGGGTGGCCGGTGGCTGCCCTTTTCTATATTAATAGTCAGTTGCTTAACTACGCAGCGTCGGGGCACTGCCCGACGTGCTGCCAAGCACTGGGGTCGTCATAGAAATGTGATGCCTGCTCCTCGCTGAGCGAGACACCGCAGTGGTTGGCTATCCAGGCGCTGCCGACGATGTGGCGCCTGTTGCAGGTGTCCATCAGGGCCAGGTAGTGCTCCTCGATCACCTCGATGAGCTGGCTGGCAAGCTGGATGCCTGATGTCGCGAGCTCGCTGGACTTGATGTAGTGCAAGCCATTCTGGTCTGTGCAGAAGGCGCTGAAGTAGATGGCCCAGCGGTGGGCGATATCGCAGATGGCGTTGGCCAGGGCCACCCCGTGACGTATCGCCTTGTCGGTTTTCAGGTGTACCAGGAACTGGCGCCGTGCAGATCGATGTTGATCACCCTGACGCAGTTGCTGCTCAGCAACGCCCGGCTGGCGCGCTCAGCCCGCGCGCGAGTGTTGTTCGGCCTGCGCTTGCTCATGGGGAGCCTCCAGTGTCTGCAGGAAGTCGGCGAGGATGGCAGCGTGCTGATCGATTGCGCGCTTCTTGGATTGGGACTCAGCAGTGATACCCCGCACCCAGGGAGCGATACTGTTGAACTAGGCCGCCCGAGTCAGCTCTCGCGCCCGGATGTCGTGCACGAAGTCAGGGATCATGCGGTGAGCTCCCCTTCAATGCGCGGCAGGTTGTTCGCAGTGCAGCGTGGAGCCACCTTCTTGTCTGCCTTGCGGTAGTGGTGGACTCAGGTGCCATTGGTGCGGCGCTCGGCACGGTACGGCCAGCACTCGAAGCCCAACATGCGAGCACGGCGAATCGCTGCCGCGGCGTAGGCCTGTCGATAGGTAGGGTGTTCATGATGATGGTCTTAGGATGGCACCGAGCGGCGCGGGGGAATGGGTGCCTGTCGTTTGCTAACTGGCGTGACTCCGTCTTCTGTACGCTCTCCGATAAAGTCCTCGTGACGTGGGGGATAGGGCCTGGTCCTAGGCGGAGGTAAAAGCTAGTGACCAATAGAGTCTTAGACGATCCATGGTTGTAACGTTTCAATGGTCGTGACCTATCAGATATCTTGTGATATTGCTATTTATAACTGGCGGCGTTTGCTTTTCTAACGGGCTTTTGGCACTTGATAATAAATTTCGCTTATCTATAATACGTATTTTAATAACAAATTTTGTTAGTAAGCGCTCCTTCATGCTAATATGTTGTTTTCATATGGGTCGCCGCGGCCTTGGAGTATCAAATCATGAAGCCTGGCTTGGTTAGCTTTTAGATTATGAAAAGTTTGAAGTGTGGTGCGCTATTTTCAGGGATAGGCGGATTCTGCGCAGGTTTTGGTAAGGAGGGTATTAAGACTTCCTGGGCAGTAGAGCTAGACTCAAGTGCTTGTAAAACGTATCGAGAGAATTTTCCCAGTGTTCGGTTACTTGAAAAAAGCGTCATAGATGTAAGTGTTGAGTCAGATAACTTAGAAGAAGTCGATATCTTACATGCTGGCTTTCCCTGTCAAAGTTTTTCTCAAGCGGGCGATAAAAAAGGGTTCGAGGATGCTCGAGGTAAACTATTCTATGAGATAATTAGAATTGTCAAAGAGTTTGGAGACAAAAAACCTGCTGTTTTAGTATTGGAGAACGCTCCGTTTCTTCAATATGGAGAAGGAGGAGCTTGGTTTTTGGAGCTTCAAAAGGAAATTCAAAAAGCTGGTTACTGGTTTAGGTCGGATAATAGCTGTGAGCTTAGTGCTTATGATTTGACTCACTTACCTCAGCAAAGAACGAGATTGTTTATGGTGGCCTTCTCAATGAGCCACTTTAGCAGTGGAAGATTTGAATTTCCTAATGAGCTAGATGATACTCCTAAAGATTTAGGTCGATACATAGATTTTGATGGGCAGGTTGAAAATTCCTATTATCTCCCTAAAGATAATAGATATTTTGAAATGATATCTACCGCGGTCAGCGACAGAAATTGCTTGTATCAGCTGAGAAAATATGAGGTTCGTGCGAAGGAACCTGGTATATGTCCGACGTTAACGGCAAATATGGGGCTTGGAGGTCACAACGTTCCTTTCATTATGAACTGTAAAGGTCTGCGAAAACTCACAGAATATGAATGTCTTCATTTACAGGGATTTCCGGATAACTTTGTTTTTCCTGCAAGCGTTCCTCGAGCTAAACGCTACACTCAAGTAGGTAATGCGGTAGCGGTCCCTGTTGCGCAGCTGCTTGCGAAAAAAATCAAGGCTAAATTGAATAGAGAGCGATGCTAATGCCAGATCCTATAGGATTTGAATTTCCCGGTGACCAGGCAGGTCAATGGGATGGTTTTAATGAGCCCGGCATGGAGCACTTTTCAGGTAGTCCATTTGAACACCTAGGTCGAGAAGTCCCTCAAAATACAATTGACGCCATAATATCGGCGCCAGCTCGGATATATATTTCGCTTGATAGTGTTCCAGTTATATCAATTCCAGGTATAGAAGAACTAAAAAAGACGATTAGGTATTGTTTAGCAGGAGCACCTAATGAGAGTAAAAAGGCAGAGCTTTTTTTTAAAAATGCGTTAGATCTGCTGGCTAAAGACCATGTGAAGGTCTTGCAGATCGCAGACTATAATACTTCCGGTGTTGTAGGACCCTGCGAAAACGGAAAGCCTTTCTTCGCAATGATGAAAGCAACTGGGCAAAGTAAAAAATCTGGTACCTCGACTGGTTCTTACGGTATAGGAAAGTTTGCGCCGTTCACCGTGTCTGAGTTGAGAACAGTGTTTCTAACCACCGTTTGGAATGACGGAAATAAATTTCATCACTATGTGCAAGGCAAGTCTATCTTGATGTCGCATATGGTGGGGAAGAAAATACGCAGAGGTACGGGTTTTTGGGGAGTGCGTAGCGGGTGTCTCCCTGTGGACTCTATTGAGGGTTTGCCAAAATGGCTGGTAAGAGCTGATTCAGATAAAGACTTTACAAAGCTATCCGGGACAACTTTAAGTATTCTTGGGTTCGCTGCTCCAAAAAATTGGCAGCAAGCTCTCGCTACTAATATTGCTGAAAACTTTTTCGGTGCAATATGTGAGGGGAGTCTTGAGGTTGAGATTCAGGGTGGCCCAACTATAAATAAAAATACTCTTGAAGAGATTTTTAATGATAAAGCTATGCGTGCCTCAGTTGAGGAGCAACGTGGTGAGCCAGATAAGTTTGACAATATAAAAAGTTATTTGAGGGCTTTTACAGATAATCTCGAGGTAAAGGTAGAGGAAACGCAGAACTTTCATCTGGGTAAATGTCGTCTCCGTATTTTAGTTGGAGAAGGGTTGCCAAGGAAAGTGGCAGTGTTGAGAAACGGTATGCTCATAACGGATGAGTTATCACGTCTAAAGCGGTTTGGTCCATATAAAGAGTTTGTTGCCGTCCTTGAATGTAGAAATGATAAGGGACAGGCACTATTACGTGCTATGGAGCCGCCCAGACACGATGACTTTGAACCAGACCGGCTGCCACCAGAACAACGTGCTGCCGGAAGAGTAGCTTTACGTGAAATAGCGAAATGGGTTCGTGAGATGTTGGACCGGCATGCAAAAGATTCGGTTTCTGAAGTGACTACTTTGGATGAGTTAGCTGATTTCTTTGGTGATGAGGAAGAGGGCGGCTTTGGAAAACAAAAAGACGAAAACCCTGGTGGCGCCATTGTCGTTCGGCAAAGGCCAGTGAAGTTCAAAGCTCGCACTGCTACGTATGGGGCAACCGCAATCGCAGCTGTTTTAGATGTCGACCAAGAAGAAGAAGGCGAAGTCGATTTAGAAGGGTTTGAAGATAATAATAAATTCGGCAGAAAGGAGGATAGTCTGTCTAAGGGTGATAAGCAGTCCGAACCTAATGAAGGGAAGGGTAATGGACAGCGGAGCAAAGAGTCAAACCCTGAGAAGCTTTCAAAGAAAACCGCAGCAATCGGAGTTATGCTTAAGGACGTAAGAGCCGTGCCTATTGATGAATTCAGGAGGCGCGTAGCTTTTACGCCTACAATTAGCGGAACTGTTATGGTTGAAATACAAGATTCTGGTGCAGATGCTAACTATAAGCTTGATATTTCCAATGCTTCGTTAGGTGTAGTAAATTCTGGGCGTATTGATAGTTTAAATGTGAAGTCAGGCGCGCGTGTTGTAATTGATATTGAGCTTTGCGAAAGGTTTCTTGGAACGCTGAGGGTAGTAGTAAATGCAATTTGATCTTCTCCGTGCTTTCCCATATCCCGTTTTAAGGCCTAAAGTAAACGATTATATAGATGGGGATATTCAGGCGACTATTTCATTTGAGCAGTCAGTTGACGGTTTAGAACTTAGCGCTGAAATAAATTTTGCGGTTAGTGTTCCTGAGATTGCTGCAAGAATTGAATTGGAAGAAGCTAGGTTTGTAGTCGTTTTCGAATGTCGAGATACCTACTACCGACATCCGGTTATGAGCGGGGTCAACGTTTTTAAATTTAGTTTTCCAGTAGGCTCGTTGCGTGGAGAAGTAATTATTAAGCCTTATGTTGTTGTTACCAAAGCTTTCAAAGATTTTAGCTCGCCCTGGATCAATGAAGAGTTTGGTAAAGGTCCGTTTTCCTATGCTGAAGGAGAGCTGCTTGCTCTGGATGAGCCGAAGACATATTACATAGATAAAGAATCTTTCAAGCCAATAAGTTCGGCTTTTGTTTTGGTTGCTAACGAAAACATTGTTACCCATGATTGGCGTGTAGATGCCTCTGGAGACAAAGTTAGAATAGAAGTTTCTCCAGCGCTCAAAGAAAAGATTGACAGCGCAAGGAACGCAAATCGTAATAAAGCTGTCCTTTTAAATTCTATTTATTTCGGCTCGGTAATGCAGTGCCTTAGCTATTTGAAACAGGGAGGAGGTGACTACGAAGGATACCGGTGGGCTAATATTTTTCAACGTAAACTTGAAGAGGCAGGTTTGGATATAATGCAGCATGATGAGGCTGCTATTGCTCAGGTGCTAATGAAGCAGCCTTTTTCACTCTTGGAGACATACTGCTTCGACGGAGATGATCAATAATGAATGCTCGCTTTTTGCGTTACTCTGCTTTAGAAGATCTTAGAGGGCAAATATTAAAAAATCTCGAACTTTATCGTTCGGGTAGCTTTAAGTCTTTGGAGGTCGATAGCGCTCTATGGTTTGAGCATACAGTAACTCTTGACGAGAAAGTTATTTCATCTATTCGGATTTCTTCAGGTCAAGATTTTCGAGAGGTAGATAATTGCCAGCTGATATATCAAGCATTCCAAGGCCTTACGCCATATGAAGCTAGAGATGAACGGCTTTGGGTATATTTAACGCATACTTTGCTTTTAGATTATACTCGTGCTAGATGGCCTATTCCTGATGACGATAGCTTGGCTGTCGATCATATTAGAAAGCATTTCTTTGCACGAGATAAGCGTCAAGTTGAGCGAGACAATTCTGCGTCGAGGTTGTGGTGGATGGCCCATTTATGCACACGAGTTGCTGATTTAAGTTTGGTGGAGTCCTTGCAAGCGTTTCTATACCGGTCAGACGTTCGTGCTAGTATAATTGAACGTCCTACGAGCTCTCAATCTTCGCAAGTCTTTAATATAATAATTGCAAGGCTACATGATTCGCTTAATGGTGAGAAGCTTCTATTTAAAAGAGAGGTTTTTAGGCAGTTTATGCGAGAAATAAATTCGGTTGGCGGTTTTAAACTTCTCGATTGTATGGGTAAGCTGGAAGTTTCGGATACAATCGGAGAAATTATAAAAGATAAGCTTAAGTTAGCTCTGCTTTAGCTCTGCTTTGGGTTTCAATACTTTGGGCGTTATAAGGTGTAGTGGTACAGATTTATCTGTGCCACAATGTCGTTACTTTTGGAGTAGTTCATTTGGACTGTAGGTGAGGCTATTGGTAACGGAATCAGCAAAACCAGTTTCGTTAAATATAAAATAAGGTCAGAGATTGGCTAGGTTTGGATAGTGGCTGTTAGGTGCGTTGGAAGAGCCGATAGGAAACAACTGCATCTTTCTTTTTTTAATTTAACTGGTTGTAGCTGGAATTGCACTGGTTACTCCTTTTGAATAAATATGCTTTTAAGCAAATGCATTCTCTAGTTTCAAAGTTCTTTTCTACCACTAGCGATAGTATTAGCTGCTGATATTGTTGAGCCTCTATTATCTGGTAAATTTTTCATTGGTTTGAATTGCTATAGCAATATTCAATGATTAATTTGAGCACGTTACTATTGGTATGAGTCACACCAGAAGAGCTACGTAAGATTTGCCCTATTGACGTAAGAATGGCTTGTTAGGTCGGTTTTTCTAAAATTTCCATACACCAGAATTGGTTTCAAACGATGCAATTTCCGCTCATTAGCCTCAGTATGACATGAAAAAATTTGGTCGTTCTCTTGAAGGCTCAATAGTAGACGCGGTGTCCTCCCTAATATACCTTTACAATTTCGCACTGCATAATTTCGCTACTATGATCAGATAAATTCTACCTGGCTAGCCGAGCTTTAAAAGGAGGTGTAGCAAGGTTGCTTAGATCGGGAATTGCGTTTCGTAATGCTCCCGCAGTGCCCGAATAAAGTCGGTCGCCAGCGGCGTCTGGCCCGAACCCGCAGGCGCAACAACGTACACGGGGAATAGCAACTCGGGCTCGAAGCGGTGAATGGTAATGCCCTTGTGCAGGAAGTCCTGGGCAACGTTGGGGCTCATGAGGGCGGCGCCCATGCCGGCGGCGACCATCTCGCAGGTGATGGAGCTGTACTGGCCTTCCACGGCGAGTTTGCGTTCGACACCGGCCTGTTCGAAGACCCTGTCCATCTGCTCGCGGGTGCCGTCGCCGTGGCAGAGGGATACGAAGTTCTCGCCGTGGAGATCCTGCGCCCTGATGACTTCCTTCGACGCCAGTCGATGCCCTGGTGGCAGGACGCAGACGGCGCGGAGCCGGGTGATCAGCAGCGTTTCCAGGGGGCCGGCGTCGCTGGGCTGGACCACCACGCCCAAGTCGCAGAATTGAGATTGCACCCATTGCACCACGGTGGGCGAGGCGTTCATGTGCAGGGAGACGGTCAGCTCGGGACGAGTTGCGACGAAGTCCTTGATCACATGAGGGATGAGCGTGAGGCCGGTCGAGGGTACCGCCGCGATACGCAGGCGACCGGTACCCAGGTTGCGGATGTTATTGGCTGACTGACGCAGGCTGTCCAGCCCTACGTAGGCCCGTTCCACTTCCTGGAAGAACGCGCTGCCTTCCTTCGTGGGTATCAGCCGTACCCCCGCGCGCTCGAACAGTTTAAGTCCGGTACTCAGCTCCAGCTGTGCGATCAGTCGGCTGACATTGGGCTGCGAGGTGTGCAGGGCTTCGGCGGCTGCGGTCATGGAGCCTAGACGCATTACGCTACGGAAGGCTTCGATCTGTCTCAGATTCAACAGAGCTCTCCATATCAAATATGAATACTTAACCCGTACCTTCGTATTTGACCCTATGGGTTCAGGCTGACAATACTCGGTCACAAGCCAAATGGCCCCATAAAAAGAAAGCGTTTCCGAATGGCGGTTACCGCGATGTCCTCGGAGGCGGATGCCTGGATCTTCCGGTCGTGTCCTCACGACGTTCTCGATCTGCCGCAACGCAAAAAAGGGAGCATTGCCCGTGACCAGTCCGTATCTCGTCCGTACCTCATCCATCTCCTTGCGTCAGGGCCTGTCCGCGCTGCTGTTGGCCGCAGCGGGCGCTGGAATGACATCTTCTGCTCACGCCGAAACGACGCTATATGTCGCGGGCGTCGGCGGTTCAACCGAGCAGATGTACAAGACCCGCGTCATTCCCGCTTTCGAAAAGGCGCATGGGGTCAAGGTCGTGTATGTATCGGGCAACTCGACGGAAACGCTGGCCAAGCTGCAGGCGCAGAAAGGACGGCAGCAGATCAACGTCGCCATGATGGACGATGGCCCCATGTACCAAGCGCTTCAGCTGGGGTTCTGCGAAAAGCTCACGGATGCGCCTGTCTACCAGGACCTGTATCCCTTGGCGCGACTGAGTCCTGAGGCCACGGCAGTGGGTATGGTGGCCACCGGGATCGGCTACAACGAAGAAGCTTTCAAGAAGCGCGGGTGGGCGGCTCCGACGTCCTGGAAGGATCTGGAAGATCCGAAGTACCGGCAGCTGCTGGGCATGCCGCCGATCACCAACACCTACGGGCTGCATTCGCTGATCGAGAT
>Ga0308156_1002065_pt1 | contig 19327 bp, 16 predicted proteins | sample PhyAR2_FD_201041 | JGI IMG/M metagenome (GOLD analysis project Ga0308156, IMG submission 201041) | Phyllosphere microbial communities from UC Gill Tract Community Farm, Albany, California, United States - DLSL A.R2 | ecosystem: Host-associated > Plants > Phyllosphere > Unclassified | place: USA... | reverse complement strand
TGAAGCAGCGCATCGCCATTGCGCGCGTCCTGCTGAAGGATCCGCCGGTGCTGCTGCTCGACGAGGCCACCAGCGCCCTCGACACCGTGTCCGAGCGCATCGTGCAGGAGGCCCTCGAGACTGCGTCGGCCGGCCGCACCACCCTCACCATCGCGCACCGCCTGTCGACCGTGATCGATGCCGATGTGATCCACGTGATCGACGCCGGGCGCATCGTCGAATCCGGCACGCACGCCGAGCTGCTCGCCCTCGGCGGCCTCTATGCCGAGCTCGCCGAGGAGCAGCTCGCCGCGAGCCGCGTGCTCGAGGCCGAAGCCGAGACGTCTGACGCGACCGACGACCCCGAGCTGCGCGGTCGTCGCGCCGACAGGCCCCCGGTCGACGAACGCCCCGACGCGCTGCCGGATGCAGCGGCCCTGCTGACACCCCCGCCCGCCACGCTTCCCGAGGCCTGAGCCGGGGGCGGGAGGGCGGGTGCGGGGCGGCGCGGGTCGGGCTGTTGCCTCGAGTGGCCGATTCTCGCTGTGGGTTGGCGGCGGATCTGGGCAAGTGACGCGTCGTGTTCTCTGGGTGTTGCCTCGAATGGCCGCTTCTCGGCGCCGATTGGCGGCGGTCCGGGGCATGTGGTGCGCAGGGTTCCGGTTGTTGCCTCGAGTGGCCGCCTTCCAGCATGGTTTGGGGGCGGATCGGGGCACCCGCGACCTGGGTGGTTCGTCCACAGCGGGGGATAGGGGCAGTGTCCGAGGGCGGGATGGGGACAACGCCGGATCGGGGCGCGGCGGGCGCGAGAGTGGTGCAATGGCGCGCCCACCCGAACCACTTCCCGACCATCTCCGCGGGCGGGCGTTCGGACTTGGCGAGGCGCGGGGTGTCTCGGAGAAGCGCCTGCGCGCCGGCGACCTCTGGGCTCCTGCATACGGGGTGCGGCTTCCCCGCGGAGTGGACGAGATGGCGGCGCAGCTGCGCGCGCGTCTGTGCCGCCTGCCGGAGGGAGCGACGTTCAGCCACGCGACCGCAGCGTTGCTGTGGGGGCTCCCGCTTCCGCTGCGCCTTTCTTGGGACGGATCGGTGCACATCACCACCCCGCCGGGCACAAGAGCCCGACGCGGCAGAGGAGTGACCGGCTATCAGCGGAACCTGCCGCCAACAGATCAGGTCCGGCTGGGCGACGTGCCCTGCACCGGGTTGATCCGAACGTTCTGCGATCTGGCCGAGGTCCTCACGCTGGCCGAGCTTGTGGCCGTCGGAGACGCACTCATCTCGCCGGCGGGCAAGGCGACGCCCCTCGAAGAGATCGTCGCGGGAATAGAGCGGCCCCGGACCACGAGAACGAAACTGCGCAGCGCGGTGGCACTGCTTGACGCGGCGTCCGAGTCGCCGAAGGAGTCAGAGCTGCGGGTGCTGCTGATCCAGCACGGCATCGCCGGTCTCGCCTGCCAGGTGGAGGTCCGGGACGAGAACGGATTCTTCGTCGGACGAGTTGATCTCGCGATCTCGCACCTCAAGATCGCCGTCGAATACGAGGGCGATCATCATCGCGAGAAGGGCCAATGGCGCCGCGATCAGCGCCGGCGGCGCGCCCTGGAGGCGCTCGGCTGGGTCTACATCCACGTGACGCAGGCCGACCTGGATGACCCGCGTCAGCTTCTCGCCGACCTTCGCGTGGCGATCCGGCGCCAGACTTCGCGCTGACCCATGCGGCGGTCCGCCACCATCGCGCGGCGAGTGACGCCGGATCAGGGCAAATGCGTGGTGGCAGGTTCCGGCCCCCCGATCCGCTACCTCCCGGGGGTGACGGACTAGGCAAGCCGCCCCCGGTCGGCCCCGTGCCTCAATGCGCCCCTGCGCGGAGGGGGTGGCGGCGGATCAGGGCAAGTCGCGCCACCGGCTGACCCCGTGCCTCGATCCGCCCCCACCCGGGGCGAAATGGCGGCCGGTCGGGGCAACCCGCGTCCCCGGCTGAGCCCATGCCTCAATCCGCCCCTACGCGCAGCGGGACGGCGGGTCGGGGCAACCCGCTTCCTCAGTTGACCCCATGCCTGAATCCGCCCTTACGCGGAGCGGGATGGCGGGGGATTGGAGCAAGTCGCGCCACCGGCCGACCCCGTGCCTGAATCCGCCCCTACGCGGAGCGGGATGGCGGGGGATTGGGGCAAGTCGCGCGACCCGCAGACCCCCGTGCCTCAATCCGCCCCCGCGCCGGGCCAAATGGCGGCGGATCGGGGCTAGCCGCGCCTCGCCCGACCTCGTGCCTCAATCCGCCCCCGCGCCGGGCCAAATGGCGGCGGATCAGGGCAACCCGCGTCCCCAGCCGACCCCCGTGCCTGAATCCGCCCCTGCCCGGGGCCAAATGGCGGCGGATCGGGGCGACCCGCAACCGCGCCCCCCCACCCCGGTGCCCGAGGGCTCAGGCGTCGCGGGGCTCGGTGAGCTCGGCGGCGAAGACCTCGAGGGCGGCGCGCGAGGCGGGATCGAGGTCGAGGGCGCTCAGGCGCGGCAGGTCCATGCGCAGGATCTGCCCCATGCGGGCCTCCAGCGCGGCGGCCGGGGCGTGGCGGTGCAGCACGGCGAGGCCGTCGCGCATGGCATCGAGGCAGGCGGCGAGGACGAGCGGATCGGCCTCGCGCTGGGTGATGGAGGTGCCCTCGGCGCGCACCCGCCAGTGCACAACGGGCTCGGCGACCGTGTCGATCGCGCGCGCCCGGGTGTACAGCACCTGCGTCACGGCCTGATCCTCGTAGAGCCCGGCCGGGAAGCGCAGCTCGCGCCACAGCGACGCCCGGCTCACCTTCGACCACGCGACGATGTTGCCCACGACCTCGGGATGCTCGGCGAGGGTCACGCCCGTGCGTCCCGATCCGGTGGAGGCCTCGACCCAGGGCTGAACGGGGGCGGGCGCGTACCCGCCGTCGTCGGTGGGGCGCAGGCGCGTGTACTGCCCGACGGCGACATCGCTGCCGCTGCGCTCGAGAGACCCGACGAGCAGCTCCAGCGCCCCGGGCAGCATCACGTCGTCGGCGTCGAAGAACCCCACGTACGGGGTCTCGACGAGCTCGAGTCCGCTGTTGCGCGCGGCACCCAGGCCGCGCTGAGCCGGATGGGTCACCAAGGTGAAGCGCGGATCCTGTGCCGCGAAGGCGGCGAACACGGACCCGGTGCCGTCGACGGATCCGTCATCGATCAGGATCGCGCGCCACCGGTCGAGCGACTGCGCCTGGAGGGAGGACAGCGCCTCGGCGGCGTACGGTTCGACGTTCCACCCCGGCACGATCACGGTGACGAGGGGCGCGGAATCTTCGGGCACAGACCGAGCCTACGGGCGCCGCGCGGGGAGGGGCTCCGCCATCGGACGCCAGAGCCAGCGCAGGGCATCGGGCAGCAGGACGCCCGCGTGATTGGGGCCGTGGCCTCCGTCGCCGAGCACAAGCCGCATGTCGTAGCCTGCCTCGGCGAGGGCGGCGGCCGTGCGCAGGTTCTCGGCGAACCAGTTGCCCTCGCGCTGGTTCCAGCCGACGTCGCGGTGCGCCGCGTGCAGGAGGACGCGGATCGGCCGCGGATCGGCCCGCGCCAGCAGCTCGGGGTAGGGGTTGCCGCCGGGCATCTGGGCGAAGCTGGCGTTGAAGGCCAGGACGCGCCCGATCGCGTCCGGCCGGGTCCACGCCGCCGTGAAGGCGGCGTCGCCCCCGCTGCTGCCGCCGCAGATCCCGCGGCTGGACGCCGCTCGCGAGACGCGCTGCCGCGCCTCGACGAGCGGCAGGATCTCGTCCACCAGGAAGTCGGCGTGCCGCGAGTCGAAGGCGTCGTACTCGGCGTTGCGGTTCTTCCGCGGCCCGCTCTCGTCGTCGAAGACACCCGGATCGACGAACACGCCGATCAGGGGAGGGATGTCACCGGCCGCGGCGAGGTTGTCGAGCACAACGGCGCCGCGCACCTCGCTCTCGGGATCGAGGTTCCACCAGCCGTCGGTGAAGAACATCACCGAGGCCTCCTCGTCGGGCGTCAGCCCGACGGGCGTGTGGATCCACACGCGCCGTCGCGTGCCGGGGTAGGCCACGCAGTCCTCGATCACCAGCTCCTCGAGCGCCCCCTCGGGCACACCCGCCCGCCGGATCGAATCGGGCCCGTGCGCGTAGGTGATGTCCTCCTGCGAGATCGGCAGGGCGACGTACGGCAAGGGCGCGGACGGAGACGAGCGCGACGCGGGGGCGACCATATGCCGAACCTAGCGGCGACCGTCAGCCGCGCACGGCCGCCACCGACGCCGCGATCGCGTCGGCGACGGCGGCGAGCCCGCCGGTGTGCTCATGGGCGAGGGTGACGCGGAGGGCGGTGCGGGCGATGTCCGGATCGATGCCCAGCGCGAGCAGCACCGGAGACGGCTCGGTGCTCCCGGCCGCGCACGCCGATCCGCTGGAGGAGATCACACCCCGCCGCTCGAGCTCGAGCAGCACGGCCTCGCCGTTGACGCCCGCGAACGTGAAGGACGCCGTGCCCGGGAGACGTCGCACCGGATCGCCGGTCAGGCGCGCGGACGGGACGAGTGCCCGCACCCGCGCCACGAGCTCATCGCGCAGCGCGGCGACGCGACGGGCGTTCGTCGCCTGCGCCGCGGCCGCCAGCTCGAGCGCCGTGGCGAGCGCGACCGCGCCGGCGACCGACTCGGTGCCGCTGCGGCGGCCGCGCTCCTGCCCGCCTCCGTGCAGCAGCGGCTCGAGCGGCACACGACCGCGGACGACCAGGGCGCCGGTGCCCTTCGGCGCGCCGACCTTGTGCCCCGAGAGCGACAGCGCGTCGACGCCGAGCCCCGCCAGCGGAAGCCAACCGGCCGCCTGCACCGCGTCGGTGTGGAAGGGCACACCGCCGGCCGCCGCGCGCAGCGCGGGCACGTCCTGCACCGTGCCGATCTCGTTGTTCGCGTACGCGATCGACACCAGGGCCGTGTCGTCCCGCACCGCCCGCGCGACCGAATCCGGCGACACAACGCCGGTGGGCGACACGGGCACCCAGGTCACCGCGAAGCCGTGGACCCGTTCGAGGTGGCTAGCCGCCTCGCGCACGGACGAGTGCTCCAGGGGCGAGGCGACCAGGTGTCGCGCGCCCCGGTCGAGGGCGGCCGCGACGGCGATGCCCTTCAGCGCCAGGTTGTTCGCCTCGGTCCCGCCGGACGTGAAGATCACGTCGCCCCGGCGCATGCCGACGACGGCCGCCACCCGGGCGCGGGCGTCCTCGAGCGCCGCCGCGGCCCGCTCGCCGTACGTGTGGTGGCTCGAGGGGTTGCCGAACTCCTGCGTGAGGTACGGCGTCATCGCCTCGAGCACCTCGCGGCGCACAGGTGTTGTGGCGGCGTTGTCGAGGTAGAGCATCAGGCCACCGTCACGTCGAGCCCCAGGTCGAGCGACGGCGCCGAGTGGGTCAGGGCGCCGACCGAGATGACGTCGACGCCGGTCTCGGCGATCGCCCGCACGGTCTCGAGGGTCACCCCGCCCGAGGCCTCCACCACCGCCCGCCCGGCGATCAGCTCGACGCCCGCGCGCAGATCCTCGAGCGAGAAGTTGTCGAGCATGATCGTGTGCGCTCCGGCGGCCAGCACCGGCGGGATCTGTGACAGGCGGTCGACCTCGATCTCGACGTGTGCGGTGTGGGGCAGCCGCGCGATGCCCGCGCGGAGCGCCGCCGTCAGGGCTGCCTCGTCTTCGGTTCCCGCGGTGAGCACCGCGAGGTGGTTGTCCTTCGCCATCACGGCGTCCGACAGCGAGAACCGGTGGTTGAACCCGCCGCCCGAGCGCACCGCGTGCCGCTCGAAGGCGCGCAGCCCGGGGGTGGTCTTGCGGGTGTCGACGATGCGCGCATCGGTGTGCGCCACCTCGGCGACGTAGCGGGCGGTGAGCGTCGCGACGCCCGACATCCGCTGCACGAAGTTCAGGCCCACCCGCTCGGCGGTGAGCACGGCGCGGGCGGGCCCGGTGACGGCGGCGATCGCGGATCCGGCGGCGAACGCGTCGCCGTCGGCGATCCGCATCGAGACGCTCACCGACGGATCGGTGAGCCGGAAGGCCGCGGCGAACACCTCGCCGCCGCTGAAGACGCCGGGCTCGCGCGCGACGAGCTCGGCCCGCGCGATCGCGTCGACGGGCAGGAAGGCCTCGGCGGTCAGATCGCCCCACGGGGCGTCCTCATCGAGGGCGGCGCCGACGGCGCGGTCGATGATCCGGGGGGTCAGCATCAGAGGGCTCCTGCCGTGACGAGGTCGGAGGTGAGGGCGGGCACCGCGTCTGCGCGCCAGTGGGCCCCGACAGAGTCGGTGCGCGCAAGAGCCGCGCGAACGACCTCCTGAGCGACGATCAGCAGGTTCGCGTCCTCGTGTTCGGAGACGGAGACCGGATCGGCGCACGCCCCCCGCCAGGCGGCGATCGTCCGCGCCGCGGATGCCAGCCCGTCGGCGTCGCGGCTGAGGCCGGCGTGCTCCCACATCAGGTGCTGCAGGGCGCGGCGGGTGAACGCGGGCGCGGACCATGACACGGTGACGGGTGCGGCGGCCGGCGACGCCGGTGCGTGCGAGGCCGCGGGGCCGGGCCACGCACGCGGGGCACCCCGGCGGCGGGCACGACCGCCGATCGCGACCGCGGCCGCGGCGCGGGCCGCGAAGACGGCGCCCTCCAGCAGCGAGTTCGAGGCGAGCCGGTTGGCGCCGTGCACCCCGGTGCGCGCGGTCTCGCCGATCGCGTACAGCCCGGGAAGCGTGGTGCGCCCGTCGAGGTCGGTGGCGACCCCGCCCATCAGGTAGTGCGCGGCCGGGGTGACGGGGATCGCCTCGCGCGCCCAGTCGAGACCGCGCTCGCGCACGGCGGCATCGACCGACGGGAACCGCCGCGCCAGGTCGGGGATCATCGTGGCGTCGAGGCGCACGGTGTGGCCCGCCGCGATCCGTGCGGCGCAGGCGCGGGCGACGACATCGCGCGGGGCGAGCTCGCCGTCCGGGTGCGCGTCGAAGGCGAAGCGGTGGCCATCGTCGTCGATCAGTGCGGCGCCCTCGCCGCGCACCGCCTCGGACACGAGGAACGGCTCGCCCGCGGCCAGCACGGTGGGATGGAACTGCACGAACTCGAGATCCTCGACCCGCGCTCCGGCCCGCAGGGCGGCGGCGATGCCGTCGCCTGTCGCGACGGCCGGATTGGTGGTGCGCGCGTAGAGCTGGCCGGCGCCGCCGGTGGCGAGCACCACGGCATCGGCCGACAGCAGGGCGGTGCGCCCCTCGGCGAGCACGCGAGCGCCGCCGACGCGCCCCGCCGTGACCACCAGCTCGTCGAGCACGGCGTGCTCGACGACCCGGACGCCCGCCTCCCGTGCCGCGCGCAGCAGCGCCGTCTCGATGGCGAGCCCCGTGGCATCGCCCCCGGCGTGGACGATGCGCGGAAAGGAGTGCGCGGCCTCGAGCCCCTGTGCGAGCCGGCCGCTCGCGTCGCGATCGAATTCGACACCCGCCTCGATGAGCTCGCGGATCCGATCCGGCCCCTCCGTCACGAGCACGCGCGCGGCGTCCTCGTTGCAGAGGCCAGCGCCCGCGGTCAGGGTGTCGGCGAGGTGGTCCTCGATGCGGTCCTCGGCGAAGAGCACCCCGGCGATGCCGCCCTGGGCGTGGCGGGTCGCGCCGTAGGCGGCGCAGCCCTTGGTCACCAGCGTCACCCGCACGCCGCGGCGCACCGCGTGCAGGGCGAAGGTGAGACCGGCGATCCCGCTGCCGACCACCAGCGCGTGCGTCGCGTCAGCCACGTCGCGCGGGGGCCTGGGGGACGCACGCCAGCATGCGGTCGAGGGCGACCCGGGCGGGATCGGCCACGTCCGAGGGCACGGTGATCCGGTTCACGACGCGCCCCGCGACGAGCTCCTCGAGCACCCAGGCGAGGTAGCCGGGGTGGATCCGGTACATGGTCGAGCAGGGGCAGACCACCGGGTCCAGACAGAAGATGCGGTGCTGCGGGTGCTGGGCGGCCAGGCGCTGGACGAGGTTGATCTCGGTGCCGATGGCGAAGGTGGTGGGCTCGGTGGCCTCCTCGATCGCGCGCCGGATCACGTCGGTCGAGCCCGCCTCGTCGGCCGCGTCGACGACGGGCATCGGGCACTCGGGGTGGACGATCACCCGCACACCGGGGTGCTCGGCGCGTGCCCGCTCGATCTGGTCTGTCGTGAAGCGGCGGTGCACCGAGCAGAACCCGTGCCAGAGGATCACGCGGGCGTCGCCGAGCTCGGCGGCCGTCGCGCCGCCGAGGGGCCGGTGCGGGTTCCACATCGGCATCCGCTCGAGCGGCACGCCCATGGCCTTGGCGGTGTTGCGGCCGAGGTGCTGGTCGGGGAAGAACAGCACCCGCCGCCCCCGGGCGAACGCCCACTCCAGCACCGTGCGCGCGTTCGACGACGTGCAGACGATGCCGCCGTTGCGCCCGACGAAGCCCTTGATCGCCGCGGACGAGTTCATGTACGTCACGGGGACGACCGGCACGAGCCCGTTCTCGTCGGCGACATCGAGCGGTCCGTAGAGCTCCTCCAGCTGCTCCCAGCACTCCTCGACCTGGTCGATGTCGGCCATGTCGGCCATCGAGCATCCCGCCGCGAGGTTCGGCAGGATCACGGCCTGCTCGGGCGTGGAGAGCAGGTCGGCGGTCTCGGCCATGAAGTGGACACCGCAGAACACGATGGCCTCGGCGGCCGGAAGCGCCTGCGCGGCTTTGGCGAGCTGGAACGAGTCGCCGACGTAGTCGGCGTGCCGCACCACCTCGTCGCGCTGGTAGAAGTGCCCGAGGATCACCACCCGGTCGCCGAGCGTCGCCTTCGCGGCCGCGATGCGCGCGTGCAGCTCGTGCTCCGGCGCCTCGCGGTACGCCGCGGGGAGGTCGCCCTGCAGGGGAGAGCCGGTGGGGATGACGTCGCCCATCGAGGCGCCGGGGCCATAGCCGGGCGCGTGGTCGAAGGTCCACGGCGTCGCCGCGAGATCCGGGGAGCAGGTGCTGCCCGCGGCGTCGCCGGCGACGATCGCCTGGATCTCGTGATCGACGGACGGATCGATCGGACGGCTGCTCAGCAGGTTCAGAGCGGGCATCGGCTACCTCTTCTGGTCGCGACGACACGTGCTGTGTCGGGATCAGATTAGGTCGAGATGACCAGAAGGGCAATTCGTGTCAGGGTGACCAGAACTACTCGGCGGGGCCGATCGGCTCCTCGGCCTCGGCGTTGTACCGGTACAGGCGCGCCGGGCGGTGCTTCCCCGTGCGGAACGCCTCGGTGGGCACCAGGGCCTCTGAGCCCTCGAGCAGGCGGCGGAAGTTCGACGGATCCAGTCGGCGGCCCAGCACCGACTCGTACACCTCGCGCAGCTCGGTGAGGGTGAAGTCGTCCGGAAGGAGGCCCGCGGCGATGCGGCTGTACCCGACCTTGTTGCGCAGGCGCCACAGCGCGTACTCGGCGATCCGGTTGTGGTCGAAGGCGAGCTCGGGCAGCGCATCGACGTCGAACCACTCGACGTTCTCCGGCGCGCCCGCGACCGCGCGCTGCGCGTCGACGAGATCGGATCGCAGCAGCGCCCAGTACACGACCGAGATCACGCGGGTGGGGGATCGGTCGACGTCGCCGAACGAGTACAGCTGCTCGAGGTAGCTGGGCGCGAGTGCGGTGGTCTCGGCGAGCGTGCGGGCTGCCGCGTCGTGCAGCCCCTCGGCGATGTCCAGCCAGCCGCCGGGGAGGGCCCACTGGCCCTCGAATGGCGCGCGCGTGCGCCGGACGAGCGGGATCATCAGGCGGTGCGCATCGGGTTCCGGCCGCAGCGAGAAGATCACCGTGGACACGGCGACGCGGATCGCGTCGGCGGGGCGGGTGCGCGGCTCGGTCACGCCCTCGAGACTACTTCGCGACGGTCGGGGGCAGGGCCCTGGCGGCGACGGGAAATTGACCATAGTCAACTATCTCTGTCATAGTTGATGTATGTCAACCGATTCCGCGCGCCCAGATACGGATACTGGGTCCCATCCCGTCATGCGCCCGGCGCAGGTCATTCAGGCGATCTCCGGTCTTATGGCCGCGATGTTCGTTGTGCTCATCTCGTCCACGGTCGTCGCCACGCCGATGCCGAAGATCATGGCCGACCTCAACGGCACCAACACCGAGTACACGTGGGTGCTGGTCGCCGCGTTCCTCACCATGACCGTGACCACCCCGATCTGGGGCAAGCTCTCGGACATCTTCAACCGCAAGCTGCTGCTGCAGATCGCGCTGGTGATCTTCGTGCTCGCGACCGTCGCGGCGGGCTTCGCCGGCCAGATCGGCGGCGACTCGCACGAGGGCGGCGCCACGTGGCTGATCAGCTGGCGCTTCGTCCAGGCGATCGGCACGGGTGGCCTGATGGCCCTCGGTCAGGTCGTCATCGCCGACATCATCGCCCCGCGTGAGCGCGGCAAGTACATGGGCATCATGGGCGCGGTCATGGCCGTCGGCCAGATCGCCGGCCCGCTCCTCGGCGGCGTCATCGCCGACTCGTGGGGCTGGGAGTGGTGCTTCTTCGTCGGCGTCCCGATCGCCGTCGTCGCGTTCATCATGATGCAGGCCACCCTGAAGGTCTCGAACGTCACCCGCCCCGTCCGCGTCGACTTCATGGGCATCGGCTTCGTGGTCGCCTCGATCGGCGTCCTCATGATCTGGATCATGTTCGGCGGCAAGCCCGACGAGGGCGGCTTCGAGTGGAACTCGGCCATGAGCTTCGTGCTCGCCGGCGCCGGCGTCTTCCTCGCCGCGGCCGCGATCGTCACCGAGTTCCGCGCCAAGGCCGTCGAGCCCTCGGCCCCCGGCCAGCCCCGCCCCGTCAAGCTCGACCTGGTGGGCGCCGCGTTCATCGTCGCCGGCATCTCGCTGATCCTGGTGTGGATCAGCCTGGGCGGCAAGCCCGCCGCGGGCGGCTTCGAGTGGGACTCCGAGGCCAGCATCACCATGGCCGCGGTCGGCATCCTGTTCACGCTCGGCGCGATCGTGACGCAGTTCGTCGTCGCCGAGCCGATCATCCCGCTGCGCCTGTTCCGCCAGGGCACCTTCGCCCTGTCGTCGATCGCCTCGGTCGCGGTCGGTGTCACGATGTTCGGCACCTCGGTGTTCCTCGCCCAGTACCTCCAGTACGCCCGCGGGTTCACGCCCACCGACGCGGGGCTCGCGACCATCCCGATGGTCATCGGCTCGATGGCCGGATCCATCGTCGTCGGACAGCTGATCTCGCGCACCGGCAAGTGGAAGGGCTACGTCATCGCGGGCGCCGTGATCCTCACCGGCGGCCTGATCGGCATGTCGACCCTGCACTACGACACCCCGATGGGCGCCGTGTGGAGCTACATGTTCCTACTCGGCCTCGGCTCCGGTGTGCTGATGCAGAACCTCGTGCTCGTGGTGCAGAACTCGCTCCCGCCGTCCATGCTCGGTGCGGGCTCGGGCGCGATCGCGTTCTTCCGCAGCCTGGGTGGCACCGTGGGCGTGACCGTCCTCGGATCGATCCTCGGCACGCAGGTGGGCGACAAGATCAAGACCGGGCTCGAGGAGCTCGTCGCGAAGATCGACCCGTCGCTCGGCATCCCGGAGCTGCTGGCCCAGAACCCGGACTGCGCCGACAGCCTCGAGCAGATGACCTCCGGCAACCTGCCCGACGTCGCCGCCCTCTGCGAGCCGGTGCGCACCGTCGTCGAGAGCGGCTACGGCGACTCGATCGCCAACCTGTTCTTCCTCGTTGTGCCGCTGGCGATCGTCACCCTGGTGTGCACGATCTTCCTGCCGAACAAGCCGCTGTCGCGCAAGACCGCGGCCCAGCAGATCGAAGAGGAGCTGGGTGCCGAGCTCTCGGCCCTCGAGCCTGCGGAGAAGGGCGGCGCGGGCTTCCGCGAGCTCGTCGAGTCCGGCGCGATCGTCCTCCCCGAGGACGAGCTGCCCGGGGCGCGTCGTTCGCGTCGCTCGGCGCCGCGCCCGGCGACCGACACCGGCACGCAGACGGCGGCTCCCTCGGGCTCCGTCGCCGTGCTCGAGGCCGATGCGCCCGACGAGGACATCCTCACCGGGTCCGAGCCCGCCGACGCGGCGTCGCTCGAGCAGACGGCCGCTGCGGCCCGCCTGGTCGTCACCGACGCGCAGGAGGCCCTGGAGCGGGCGCGCATCGCGTTCGCCGAGGTCGAGGGACAGGTCGCCGCGGCGGGCGCACAGCTCGCCGAGTACGACCGTCGCACGCAGGACGCCCTTCGTCAGCAGGCCGACCACGCGCGCGAGGTCCTCGAGGCCGCCCGTCGTCGTCACGACGACGCGCTGGGTGCGCTGTCGGGTCTGCCGGAGTCGGAGCATGACAGCTGAGTCCTCGTCCATCGACGCCCTCGAAAGCGTCCTGGCGGCCCTCGGCCCGGTGATCAAGGGGCGGATGCTGTCGGTCGCCTCGACGATCCATCCGGATCTCCGGCCCGCGGGCTGGAGCGTGCTGCGGCCCGTGATCTTCGCGCACCGTGAGGGCCGCAGGGTGCTCACGGTGTCCGAGATCGTCGCGCAGACGCAGATGGACAAGTCCGTCGTCTCGCGTCAGCTGCGCGACCTGCGGGAGTGGGGGCTCGTGACCCTCGCGCGCAGCGAGGGCGACGCCCGTGTGTTCGAGGTCACGGCCACTCCCGAGGCGCTCGCGCGCTTCTCGGCGATGAAGCGCGCCTCCCGCGCGCAGTATCGGGCCGTGTTCGGCGAGTGGGACAAGGCGGACGTCGAGAAGCTCACCGAGCTGCTCGGGCGCCTCGCCGAGAGCGCTCTGCACCGCATCGACTGACCCGGATCCGCATCACAGAAGGCCCCTCACCTCGTGAGGGGCCTTCTGCGTGCGTGCGAGAGGGCCGATTGTGTGCATCTGCATTGTGGGTCTAGTCTCACGATGCGAACATTCCTGACTCTCAAGGAGGAGAGCCGTGGCTGACTGGCAGACACTGACCATCACGGGTGCCGTGATCGTCGCGATCGTCGTCCTGATCCTCAGATTCAAGGTGAACCCCGTCGTCGCCCTGATCCTCGGCGCGATCGGACTGGGCCTGCTCTCCGGGCTCGGCGTCACCGACACCGTCGACACGACCATGCACGGGTTCGGCGACATCATGTACGAGGTCGGCCTCATCATCGGATGGGGTGTGCTCATGGGCGCGATCCTCAACGAGATGGGCGCCATCCCGCGCCTGGTCGGCACGCTGATGAAGGTGTTCGGCAAGAAGGGCGTCCCGTACGCCCTCGGCCTCGCGCTCGGCACGGCGCTGCAGGCGATCTTCCTCGACGTCATGCTCGTGATGAGCGCGCCCCTCGCGCGTCGGATCGCCCCGAGCCTCGGTCGGAACGGCCTGGGCAAGATCGCCACGGCGATGGCGATCAGCCTCGAGTGCGGCATCGTGCTGATGGTGCCGGGCTTCGCCGCCGTCGCCCTCGCGGGCCAGCTCGACGTGCCCCTCGGCGTGATGCTCGTCTGCGGCCTGCTGGTGGTGGTGCCCACGATCGTGGTGTCCATCACGATCATGAACTTCTTCATCGACCGGGGGTTCTGGAACCCGGCGAAGGACGAGCAGCCCCGCGACCTCGACGCCGACGGCATCCCGGACGAGCTGCAGCACGGCGCACCCGCCGGCGACCTGGACCGCGGCAGGGGTGCCGCTGACCGCGGCGGCGCGGAGCCGACGCTCACCACCACGGGCGTCATCCAGCAGACGGCCGTCGCGGTGCGCGCCCAGGGCGAGGTGCCGCTGCTGCTGGCCTTCGGCCCCATGCTCGTCTCGCTCGTCCTCATCGGCGGCGGCGCGTTCGTCACGATGGCGGGGGTGGAGATCCCCGTCCTGCAGCTCATCTCGTCGCCGCTGGTCGCCCTGCTGATCGGCCTGCTCGGCACAACGATCGTCGCGACCTACACGATCGGGCGCGAGCGGGTCGAGAAGGCGATGGGCACCGGCTTCCGCGAATCGGGTCAGATCCTGCTGCTCACGGGAGCCGGCGGCTCGCTCGCCGCCGTCATCTCGACCGCCGGGATGGGCGAGCTGCTGGCGAAGTACTTCTCGGCCTCGAGCGTGGTGCCGCTGCTGGTCGTCTGGGCCGTCGCGGCGATCCTGCATGTCGCGGTCGGCTCGGTGACGATGTCCGCGATCACGGCCGCCGGCATCCTCGCGCCCATCGCCGGCGAGATCGGCCTGAACCCCGTGCTGATCGCGCTCGCCGCGGGATCCGGCGCGCTCTTCCTCATCCACGTCACCTCCAACACGTTCTGGCTGCTGCAGTCGATGCTGGGGCAGACGACGCGCGGCGCCCTCAAGTCGACGACCGTCGGCGTCTCGCTGGCGAGCGTCGTGGCGCTCGGATTCACGCTGATCCTCAGCATCTTCCTCTAGGAGACACCCATGGAACACCGCGAACGACTGCCCCTCGACGGCGTCCGCGTGCTCGAGCTCGGCAACTACATCGCGGCGCCCACGGCGGGTCGTATGCTGGCCGACTTCGGTGCCGAGGTCATCAAGATCGAGCGCCCGGGCACCGGCGACGAGCTGCGCAACTGGCGGCTGCACCGCGGCACGACCTCGATGCTGTACCGCACGATCAACCGCAACAAGAAGTCGGTGGTGCTCGATCTCCGCGCCGAGGAGGGCCGCGCCGCCGTGCTCGAGCTGGTGCGCCGCTCGGACATCGTGCTCGAGAACTTCCGCCCCGGCACGCTCGAGAAGTGGGGGCTGGGCCCCGAGGCGCTGGAGGCGGCGAACCCCGACGTGATCCTCGTGCGCATCTCGGCGTTCGGGCAGACCGGCCCGATGTCCGAGCGACCCGGGTTCGCCGCCGTCGCCGAGGCCTACGGCGGCTTCCGCGAGCTCGTGGGCGATCCGGATCGCCCGCCGGTGCGGGTCGGGGTGTCGATCGGCGACTCGATCGCCGGCATGCAGGCCGCGTTCGGCGCGTGCATGATGCTCTTCGATCGCGAGCGCCGGCGCGCCGCCGCCGAGACGGCGCCCCTCGCCGCTCGCACCGTCGATGTGGCGCTCAACGAGGCGATGCTGTCGGTGATGGAGTCGCTGATCCCCGACTACTCGGCGTTCGGCGACCGCCGCACCCGCACGGGCGGGCGCATGCAGGGCATCGCGCCCTCGAACGCGTACGTGTGCCGCGACGGGCGGTCGGTCGTGATCGCGGGCAACGGGGACGGGATCTACCGGCGCTACATGGACGCCATCGGGCGCCCCGATCTCGGAGCCGACCCGCAGCTGCAGTCCAACGCGGCGCGATGGGAGCGCCGCGACGAGCTCGACGAGGCGATCGCGGCCTGGTGCGCCGAGCGCACGCCCGCCGAGGTGCTCGCCGCCATGGATGCGGCGGGCGTCCCCGCCGGCCCGATCTACACCGCCGAGGACCTGGTCGCCGACGAGCAGCTGGCGGCGCGCAACATGCTGCAGCGCTTCGACGTCTCGACGGGAGAGGAGACCATCCCCGAGGTGGTCTTCCCGGGCATCACCCCCGTGATCGACGGCGTCTCGACCCCCATCCGCTCGCTCGGCCCCGACCTCGGGGAGCACACCGACGAGGTCCTGGCCGAGCTCGGCCTTCCTGCCACCCGAGAGGCCCGCTCATGAACGTCCCCGATGTCCGCCTGCGCGACGTGACCCTGCGCGACGGCCTCCAGCTCACCGGCGGTCTGATGCCGACCGACGAGAAGGTGCGGCTCGTGCGCGAGCTGCTCGCCCTCGGGGTCACCGACATCGAGATCGGATCGATGGCGCGCCCGGATCTCGTGCCGCCCCTCGCGAACACCCTCGAGGTCGTCGCGGCGCTCACCCCGGAGGAGCTCGCTCACTGCTGGGTGTGGGTGGCGACGCCGCGCAACGTCGAGCGCGCGGTCGCGGCGGGCGTCACCCGCATGCAGTACTGCCTGTCGGTCTCGGACGCCCACAACCGCGCCAACATCGGGCGCTCGACCGAGGACTCGATGGCCGCGCTGCCGCTCGCCCTGGACATCGCCGAGGCGGCTGGGGCCGAGCTGCAGCTGTGCCTGGCGACATCGTTCACCTGCCCGTTCGAGGGCCCGGTCGACCCCGAGCGCACCCTCGCGCTGGTGCGCGATCCGCGTGCCGAGCGATGCAGCGACACGGTCATCTGCGACACGCTCGGGCAGGCGGATCCGCGCCAGGTCGCGCACCTGGTGGGGGAGGCGGCACGCGCCCGGCCGGGACACGACGTCGTCTTCCACGGGCACGACACGTGGGGGATGGGGGTGGCCAACGCGCTCGCGGCCGTCGAGGCGGGCGCGAGCGTGATCGACGGCGCGCTCGGTGGCCTCGGCGGCTGCCCGTTCGCCCCCGGTGCGGCCGGCAACACCTCGACCGAGGATCTGCTGTTCGCCCTCAAGCCGTCGTGGCTCACCCCCGACGCGTTCGCCGAGCTGGTGCGGATGGGGGATCGCGTCACCGCAGAGCTGGGGGAGCGCAGCACCTCGCGCGCGGCGGCCGGGGCACACTCCGAGGCGCGCGCGTTCGAGTGGATCCTGCCCCGCTGATCCGCCAGCGCTGACCCGCGGAGCCGGTCCGCGTCTGTCGGGCGTCAGCGCTCGTCGGGGTGGCGGCCGCCGAGGGTGCGGGTGAGCTGCTCGGCGCGCTCGAGCACGTACGGGGCCCATTCGCGGCAGGTCTCCTCCGGCATGCGGGAGGTCGGGCCCATCACCGTGAGCGCGCCGAAGAGCTCGCCCTGCGCGGTGAAGATCGGGGCCGAGAGGCCGCTCGCGCCGGTCTGGCGCTCGCCGGTCGTGACCGCGTAGCCCTGCACCGCCGTCTCCTTGACCACGGCGGCGAGCTGGTCGCGCTCGACGATGGTCTCGTCGGTGAACGACTCGAGGTCGCGCTGCAGGATCTCGGCGAGCCGGTCGGGCGTCCAGGCGAGGATGACGCGCCCGGCGGATCCCGCGTGCAGGGGCAGGATCTGCCCCACGCGGATGGCGCGGCGCAGCACCTGTCGCGTCTCGGCCAGCGCGATGCACACGCGGTGCCCCTGCGACTCGCGGAACACGGCCGCCGTCTCGCCGAGGGTGTCGCGCATCTCGTCGAGCACCGGCCGGATGATGTCGACCGCCTCGAGGCCCTGCATGGCGGGGGCCGCCCAGTGCAGCATGCGCACGCCGATCCGGTAGCCGCCGCGCGTGCGGTCGAGGAAGCCCTGCTCCACGAGGTTCGCGACCAGGCGCTGGGCCGTCGACTGCGGCAGCCCCGTGCGCGTCCGGATCTCCGACAGCGGCAGCTCCGGGTCGGCCAGGGTGAAGGCGTCCAGGATCGCCGTGATCTTGGTGAGCACAAGCAGGTTCTGGACGGGCGGCTGACCGGCGGGCATGGCACCATCCTGCCGCCTCCGCCGCCCCCGGGGGCCCCGGCGCGCGGGACGCGGATCCGCCTCCGTGCTGCGCTCGGGAATCGATTCACTACCCGCTGAGGGACATCCCGTAACCGCGCGTCACACCCCTTCCGGCGCCGATAGGCTCGGGCTCAGTGACACGGGGTGTCCCGCCATCGGGACTGAGATCACACCCGTATTTCACCTGATCTCGTTAGCACGAGCGGAGGGATGTCGCCCATGAGCGCTGCGCCTGCACACACCCGAGCCGGATCCGATCCGGAGCCCATCGATGCGGGGCCGGTCCTCGCCCGCCTGCGCGAGACGGCACCGCTCGTGCAGTGCCTGACGAACGCGGTGGTGGTGAACTTCACTGCCAACGCGCTTCTCGCGGCCGGCGCCGCGCCCGTGATGGTGGACATCCCCGTCGAGGCCGGTGAGTGCGCCCGCTTCGCCTCGGCGGTGCTGGTCAACCTCGGCACGCCGAAGGCCGAGCAGCGCGCGGCGATGCTCGAGGCCGTGACGGCCGCGGGCGAGGCGGGCACGCCGTGGGTGCTCGACCCCGTCGGGGTGGGCGCGCTGAGCGTGCGCACCGCGTTCGCGCGCGAGCTGCTCGCGCACCGCCCCGCGGCGATCCGGGGCAATGCGTCCGAGATCCTCGCGCTCGCCGGTGCCGGGGCCGGTGGGCGCGGTGTCGACGCGGCCGATGAGGTGGATGCCGCGGGTGCGGCCGCCGCGGCGCTCGCGCGCGAGACGGGCGCGGTCGTGGCCGTCTCGGGCGCGGTCGACCTGCTCACCGACGGCGAGCGGGTGGTGCGCGCGCCGGGCGGCAGCGCCCTGCTCACCCGCGTCACCGGGGGCGGCTGCGCCCTGGGCGCCACGACCGCGGCCCTCGTCGCCGCGGCGCACGACCTCGGGCTGCCGACGCTGGACGGCGTGGTCGCCGCGCACCTGTTGCACGCCGAGGCGTCCGAGCGGGCCGCCGCCGCGGACCCCGGCCCCGGCACCTTCGCCGTCGGGTTCCTCGACGCGCTCGCCGCGACGACCCCCGGGGATCTGTCGACCAGGCAGCTCGTCGTCGCCGAGCTCGAGGCCGCACGATGACGCGCTCGCTCGATCTCTCGACGTATCTCGTCGCCGACGTGGCGACCATCACCGGGTCCGGCTATCGCCGATCCGTCGCGGACGTCGTCGCCGCGGCCGTGGCGGGCGGCAGCCGTGTGGTGCAGGTGCGCGGCAAGGACCTCGCCGCGAACGAGCTGCTGCAGGTCGTCGAAGCCTGCGCGGCACGCATCGACGGGCGCGCACTCCTGCTCGTCAACGACCGGGTCGACGTCGCGCTGGCGGCGCGGCTGCGCGGGGTTGCCGTCGACGGGGTGCACGTGGGCCAGAGCGACCTGCCCGTCGACCGGGTCCGGGCCCTGCTCGGCGGCGACGCGATCGTCGGCCTGAGCGCGAGCCGCGGCGACGAGGTCGTGGCCCTGCGCGCGCTGCCCGCGGGGACGGTCGACTACCTCGGGGTCGGGGCCGTGCGCGCCACTCCGACGAAGAGGGACCACCCCACGCCTCTCTCCTGGGAGGGCTTCGCCGCCTTCCGCGGGACGGTGCCCGATCTGCCCTGCGTCGCGATCGGCGGTGTCGGCACCGGCGACGCCGCCGAGGCCCTCCGCGCGGGAGCGTCGGGGCTCGCGGTCGTGCGGGCCGTCTGCTCCGCCCCCGATCCGGAGGCCGCGGCCATGGCGCTGCGCGCCGAATGGGACGCCGCCCTCACCATCCGTCAGCGAAGCGGGGCCGCCGCATGATCCCCCACGTGCTCACCATCGCCGGATCCGACCCCTCGGGCGGGGCCGGCATCCAGGCCGACCTGAAGTCGATCATGGCCTGCGGCGGCTACGGCATGGCCGCCATCGCGGCGCTCACCGCGCAGAGCACGCAGGGCGTGACCGGGGTG
>Ga0308156_1002062_pt1 | contig 19361 bp, 28 predicted proteins | sample PhyAR2_FD_201041 | JGI IMG/M metagenome (GOLD analysis project Ga0308156, IMG submission 201041) | Phyllosphere microbial communities from UC Gill Tract Community Farm, Albany, California, United States - DLSL A.R2 | ecosystem: Host-associated > Plants > Phyllosphere > Unclassified | place: USA... | reverse complement strand
GGCAAGTTGGATGTGGAAGCCGATGTGGTGTTAGAAGTTGTGCAAAATGACGCAGAGGGTGACCGTATGTTGGTGCCTGTCAAATGGCGTACACTCGACACCTTGCCGGAAGGCGTGGCTTTCACGGAGCTGTAAGTATGGATATGCGGCCAGTCAGGTTATACTTACTGACGGCACTTCACGATCATTTGATGCGTCTCGGTGAGGCGCGTCATATCGCGAAGATAGCGTATCTGATGATTGCGCGAGAAATCGCGCGGTCTGACTTACGTTCCCGTCACAAGTGGTTGTTAACGGACGTGTGTGAACGTTTGAAAGCATGCGTCTATTCCGATGAACTCAGCCGTGCCGTATCATACGTCTGGGTCTACGACGATGTTCGGGATGAATCTTTTATCGACAATTCAGCACGGGTAGTCAAGTTAATCGAACGGGTGACGAACGATTACTACGCGACCACCGGTGGCCTGACGACCGAGGTCAATATCCAAAGTACCATCTTGGATTCGCTTCGTGAGACGGCCAGTCATCTCGACGCCCCCATTCTTTTTTCTACCGATTACGACCTGTTGCGTTTCCGTATCTGGTTTACCGGGGAAATGGATGATGTCGATATGCATGAGTTGTGGTGCCATGGTGTGCGCAGTATGGGTGAATGGGAAGCGCTGGTTACTACCTACCCATCCAATAAGTACCTGTGGCGACAAGATCACGAACCGATTATTCCAGAACGTCTGTTTGACGAAGGCTACGACATCGAGGCGTTTTGGAAGAACATCTCGATTCTCAGTTTGGATAAGCTCTATGTGATGGCGAAGGAGCGTCTGTGTTCCGAGGATGAAGACCGATGCGAACTGTACACAGCTACGCACTGATGATGTTCCAAACATGGTGGCCGAAACTCACGGAAAGTATTGTTGGGGTGTCGGGGTGGGAATACGTGCTCGTGACCTCGTACCTGATAGAGTGTGCGAAGAACGGCCATATCCTGCCCAGCGAACGACGCCAAGCGATGCTCATGGAGAAGTTGGATTCCATGTATCCCGCAGCCATGTTCCAACACCGCAAGCATCTGTTCCATGCAGCGCTTGTTGAGTTGGGTGATGAACGCTCTGCCATCATCGTGAAGAAAATACGCGATGAGATGGTTAATGTGTCACGCGAACTTAATCTGGTTTGGGTCGGTGTGTCTTACACGCCGTTAGATGTTGTTCGTTGTCGCTACCAAGTTAATTTCGCAGCCATATCCAGAGGTGTTGCATGAAAGTATTATTAGACTTCTCGTTAACCGAATCACGAGCAAAACTCGATGCGGTTCTATTAGCGATGAAGAAGTCGTTGGAGTTTGAAGTCCACAATGCGCTCGCGGAATACGAGCGGTCGCTAAAAGTGGAAACGGGCGATACTTATTGTCTGGTCGATGCCGAGGGGATTGTTAATGCCACGGTGGCCGCGATGATCGACAAAGTCCGTAATGTGCTCAGTACCCCGATACCTGTTATGGTGGCGCACTGGGACGATGGGGCCGATGTGCTTGACCTGATACGCGATGCCTTTGAAAAGGGCGCAGCGAACATGGAAAGTATGGCGCTGGGTGATGCTACCGAAGTGTACGTGACTGTCCCCATGAAAGAGGGCGGGAACAACTTTGAGATGGTGTCACTGCACGATGTGCTGAACACGGCCAATTCACAAGCAATCGATAAGATATTGAATGACGCGTGTTTCAAAGTACGCGACATCTGTATCAAAGAGATTGTCTACATTCAGGAAAAACTCTTAAAGGGAGCTGCCTGGTGAAACTCCACATTAACCTGACCCCCAGTAATTTCGAAAAGCACTGGCCAGAAATGATGATGCAAATCCGTGAGTCGATGGACGCGTTTATGCACGAGTTTACTGGCTTGGCGGTAGAAGACAACAAGCTTCTTACCTTGCCGCTCTGGTCAGTCATGTTTGATCCGATATCACGACTGTCCAACTCCATGCTGACGTTTGAATTCGACAAAACCGACATTGAAGACAAGCGTATCGAGAAGAACATCGAGATTATCACACTCGATACCAAACTCGACAGTGTGCTGGAAGACATTCGTGATGCGGTGAACTATGAGCTGAATGAGTTCAAGAGCGCCACCACTCCGAACGTTGCGCTCGATGAGTGGTTAAAAGCGATGACCGACGAAACCCGTGGCACGTTGCGGGATGAGTTGGTCGCGTTAGTTCATCGCCACATCTCCACCTTGCTCGATATTCTGTTCGCACAACTGACGGCTGAAATCATCGAAATCTCGTTCCGCTTTCGTCCGCGGCCGGTAATGGTTGCAACCGATGGTGGTAAGCAGATGGTAGGTCGGATTTCAGATATGATTCAGGATATCCCTGACGAACCGGCTTAATCATGAACGTGTATTTCGATTACGACGATTCGCATATCCGACAGATGTGGGTTGATGCGTTCGACAGTATCCGTATCGATTTGCAAGAGTACCTGCGAAATCAAATGCTTGAGTGTTCGCACACGGAATCGGTTTTTCTGGCACAAACGTTATTGCAGTCTACTTATCAGGTGTTCTACAGACAACACGATGCGGTGTTTCGTGCAGTTATCGAGAAGGGGGACTTAGATGCGCCAGAGTATACCTTCGAGCTTGATGATGAAGCGTACCGAAAACTTATCAACCAGTCCATCGAAGAATCGGTAGCGGAAACGAAAAAGGCGTGGAACAACAGGACGTTGCCAGTGTTATTCGACCGGGATACCGTTTGCCAAAAAATTGAAGCTATCCTTTTTGAACACCTGGATGAGTTTGTCATGGAGTTGATTGGGTACATGGAAGTCTTTGTCAATGAACAGATAGAGCTACGTCGAAAGAAATAAAAAGCCTACCTACTCCCGAAGGAGTAGGTAGCTTTATTTTTTTTTATTTTGAATTGGCCTTTAAGGCTTTCAGTCTATCCCCGGTCTGGCTTAATGCTTGAATCAGCTCGTTGTTCTGTTTCATGAACAGACCAAACAGCTCAACCCAATCAGATGCCATATCCAGCATCTTGACGATTTCAGCGGCACACTGTGGGTGTACCGGCGTTTCGGCTAATTCATCGGTGCTGGCACCAATGCTTACGATCAGTTTATCGATGTTACGCTTGAGCTTTTCAGTGACTTCTTTGCTCAACGCTTTGCTGCGGTTGAACGCTACATCAATCTCACCGGCGTTGTGGAAGACCTTCTCAATCGGACGTTGGTCGACCGACGTGGTGGTGTAAGACGCGGCCAATTTCTTGACGAGGTCTTTCGGGTCCACGTTTTTGAGTGGGTACTTCAAATCTTTGAAGCGGAAACCGACAGGTACGGTCAACATTCCTTTGTCGTGTGTGAACGCGGCCAGTTGCCGATTCACCGGTTCCAGCACACCATCAATCAGATTGTCCAGTACAGACCAAACCGATTCCAGACGTTGGATGTGGTCAATCATGTATACGTTCAGACCCGGTGGTACGGTGACGAGCATTCCAGAGAAATGCAGGAATTTCTCTTGCTGCATCCATTTGGACATTGCCGACATGTCATCGTAGTTTGCCGGTTTGATTTCTTGTTCGCTTCCATTAAACGTTTTAGGAAGCACAGCCGACACTTTCGAGGCAAAAGTAGAAAGCGCGGCAATCGGGTTCAGGTTCATTTTCACCTCGGTGGAAGGGTAGGCTACATACTAAGTCTTTTTACGGTTAAGCCCTGTGTTATGTAGACGACTAACCCCTGAGGAATTGAAGATGCAAATCAAAATGTTCACGCGTGCCCTGTCCGCGAAATTCGAACCTGAAATCTATTTCACCCCGCTGCGTAAGGATAATGAAGGCAATCGTGTTGTGGTTGGTCGTATCCTGAAATCTGAAACGTTGACTGATGGTAAGCGTCAGCTGACGATTGAAATTGATGATCGTAACAAAAACCGTTTCAAAGACATCGGCGAAGAAGCCTGGGTTGAACAGTATTTCGAACTGAATAATAAGCGTCGTCTGATGCTGCCTACCAAAAAACGCGCTTAACGGAGTTACGACATGGCAGGTCCAGCAAAACAAGTTATGGGTGAAGTGATTCGCCCACGCTTTAACGTCTACACCATTATGGATCATGCGCTCGGTACGTATGTGAAAGGTGAAGACGGCATGTACTACCTGAACGGTGGTTTTGCCCACATCATGGGCTTTGCGGGTCGTGGTAACACCTTCAAGTCGACGCTGATGGATTTCTGTATCTTCCAGATGATGATACGTTATCGGGCAGCATGGGGATCGAAATTCGATACCGAGGTTTCCGCTGCACTCGATCGTTTAGAGCAGGGTTATCTCTCTGCACAGAATGCCAACGGTATCCACGACGGTTCTTCTGTTCTGAGTCTCATCGAAGAAGAACGTTACAACCTTGTGGGTTCTGACGTCATGCCGGGTGAAGAGTATTACGCCTCGTACATCCGTGATGAAGTAGAAGGTCGTTTCAAAGCGTATATGGGCGGCAAGGGCGTGCGTGAGACACCATTCCCTGACCCAGTACGTAAACGCAATAAGACCATGAATGACCCGTGGTATTATTCTATCGACTCCCTGTCCGAGTGGCACTCGTCTAAAATCGAAGACAAGCACTCTGAAACCAAAGTCGGTGACTCCGAACAGAACGCCCTGAACATGCGTGACTCTTTGGAGAAATCCAACATGATGTCTCGCTGGCCATCAGCACTGGCCCGTGGTGGTTTCTTCCTGGCCTTCGTTGCACAGCTTGCCGACGATTCCGGTAAAGCAATGTCACAAGGTGGTAAAGGTGCGAAACCGGCAAATGCCAAGCTGCTCGATGATGCAGGCGATGATCTGAAATTCGCCGGTATCCCACGTCGTCAGATTTCCTTCCTGACTAACTCCCTGCTGGTAGCCACCAAATCGGGTGAGTTAAAGCACGAAGGTAGTTACGACGCGAAGACCGGTGTCAACGAAGAGTTGTACCCAACCAAACGTTCGAAGGCGATGAACGCCTCGGTGAACGACCTGAAAGAAATCGTCTTCACGCAGTATCGCGCGAAGGGTGGCCATACCGGTGTGAAATTCCGTATGGTGTTCTCTCAGGAGATGGGTCTGCTGTATCACCTCTCTTTATGGCATTACCTCGATAAGGTACTGAAAACCGAATACGGTTACACCAGTGCTGGTTCCGGTGGCGCTATCAAAGAGCTGGCGATTCTGCCGGGTCTCAAATTCGGCCGTACCACCATTCGTGACCTTTGCGATGAGAATGTTCGTCTGCGTCGTGCGCTGGAAATTACTGCCGCATTGGCATACATGCAGAACAACTACCATCGGCTGGAAATGAAGTACCATATCTCTCCTCAGGAATTGTATGAGAAGATCAACGAGAAGTGGGACTGGGACGAGATTCTGGATAACACCGTTGAGTATTGGATGTTCAAAGACCAGGAAGTCAAAGGTGGTAAACGCACACTGACAGCGATGTCTCTGCTGGCAATGGCGGTGGATGGTCTGGAACCGAAGTTCTTAACCAAGAAAAAGTAATCTGTTGTGGCGGGGAAACCCGCCACTTGAGGAGCAACCCATGCGTTATCAAAATGATATTGTCGAGCGGTTGCGTCAAGGTATTGCAGCAGTAAATCGTGAGGTGAGTGATCAGCTGGTTAATGAGCTGAGTAAACCCCACCACAACCTCAGCGATTTTGCACAGTGTACGAATCAATTCTACACCAAACTGCTCGGTACTAACGGCGCTAACCAACACGCGTTCAGTATTCCTGAGAATACGGACGCCATCCCGTTCTGGATTGAAGATCTGGAATCTGCTGTTCTTCCTGTCCTGCGTGTCGCGGGGGCAATGCAATGAAATTAGATCCTGCACGCCGTAAGAAGGCCGAAGCGTTTATCTATCAGCTGTTAACACTCATCGACCCGTCAGGGATTAACACCGAAGCCGCAAAAGCGTCGATTCCGGGGTTGAGCGACGAAGACTTTAACAAGCTACGCCACGGCATTCCGATTTATAACCCGGCGGGCAGTAAGGTGCAAATCGACCACATGCGTAACGTCGAAATCTGTCGTGCGTTGGGGTTAGAGTTGTGCCAGCGTCTGTACTTTACGGAACCGAAGACGGGCTTAGTGCACCGAACTCGTTGGCCGCATATTGTCGTACCCCTTCCGGTACGCAGACAGACGCAGATGCGAGAAAAGAAGATTGCTGTTGCGAAGAACGACCGTGTTCGCGACAAACTCTCTGGCCAAGTGGTCGGTCCATCCAAAGCGTCCGGGGTATCGTTCCCTGAGTCGTACATTATGTTCTCGGATGGTCTGGACAACAGCTTGGAAGAGTTCTTGCATGCGCGTGGAGGTAATGAAGCACTGCAACGTGCGTTCTACCAATCCATCCGACAAACTGGCCAAGGCCGTATCAAGATACCCGGTGCCGAACGCACCTCCAGTAAAGCCACTCGTACGTGGAGTGCCTATTACAAAGCCATGGGTATCGGTAACAACATAGGTTCCCCGCAATGAGAACAGGACGTCGCTATCTGGTAGATATAGATACACTTTTCGACACCCGCTTAGGTTGGGCGAAGGTCATTGCACCTGAGGCGTTAGAGAAGCTCGAGTTAGATGCTTTTCGTAAGCGCCACACCGATATCTGGGCAGAAGCGATTGGTATCCAAAAATGGTCTGAACAACTCAAACAACGTGACAAGCGCGCGTTGTTCATGTCAGACCCGACAGAGTTTCTGTTGGGTTTGAAGAATCAGGTGCTCGTTGACTTGACCACATTAGTAATGTCGTCGCCTATTGACCGACCGACCATTACGATTAACATGTGGCCTTACACCGACCTCACGGCTGAACAGTCGGATACGTTCTTGCAGAACTTCCGTCAGCTGTACAACGAGGTTAAGGTGGACATGGTCTATATCGATCACAAAGATCTCTCACCCGGTCGTCTCGACAGCATATGGGACGTCTGGTACATGTTCGACTGGTTTAATTGGGTCACTGTCCATGCGGGAAATTTTGCGAAAAAAATACCCCAGTTTAAAATCCACCCGCCAGCGTTGCTGACGGACGGACTTACGACTGAGGCGATTGAAGCGATAGAGCGCGATGGGGTTAATCCGTTCAGCGCACTGACACGGTTCATGGAAGAACTGGTCACTATCGACCCGGTGGACGCCCGGCTGTATTCTATTCTTCGTCCCCTGAACTCCCCGGACGAGCAAACGCCACAGCCATAATGGCATTCACATCAATCTTTTCGCCAACGGGTGCCAGCTCGCCTTCTTTGTGTTCCTGTTTAGGAACGTTAGGAAGTGCGGGTTGGTACCCGGTGTTTTCTTCGCTGTTATCGTCGTGGCGTTGGATACGTACACCCGGACGGCCAAGAACAACCGAGTTCAAGGCATTTGCAACGTCTTGTGCAGCACCGGCGGTTTTCTGGGCGGCTTCTGCACGACGTTTGCCGAGGATTTGTCTGTCCACACCAGACAGCATTTTCTCAAGGGAATTGACGAGGTCTTTGTCCTTGTGGACATTGTCGTCTTCCATAATGAGGTTAGCCACGCGAATACGGGCTTGGCGGGTTTGGCGGAGAAGCGACTCTTCGTCATCAACATCTCCGTCGAAGGCTTGGTACTTCACTTCTTCGCTCATGGGTATTCCTCTTTTTAAAAAAGAACTCAGACAGATATTATCTTGATGAGATTATCTCAACTAAGGATCAACTTATGTTGTTCGAATGGCTCACGTTTCCTTTAAAGCGATACGCACATAAGCGGCGTAGAAGCTATTTAGAGGCCGAGTTCCATAAGAATACCCAGAATACTTATCAGAGGGTCCTAATAGGCTTAGCGTTGCTTACAGAACCTCTGGAGTATAACGGTAATACTTACCGTAGTATTGACCTGATGGGTAATCTGGAACTCCGGTGTAAAAGCTACGATATTGTTCATCAGCGGTTTGCATTTCTGCTGCGTGAATACGATCGGGTGCTGAACACCACTGGACGCAATCCAGACTGGAGTCCCTATCCTGCGGTGATTGATCCACAACAGGATAAACCGTTGCTGCGTTGGTTCGATGAGTATTTCGGTACCAGTAGCGCGGATGTCGTACGGCAGAAGTTACGTCGAACGTACGAATTGTTAGAGACTTATCGAGACGTGTATAGCAGTAAAACCAACCCAGAGCAGGATGTGCTGTTTAACTTGACACGCCATCTCGTTCGTGAGTTAGAGACCATAGTGGAACACTACCTCTAATCCGTTCATCTCCTTGGAACAAGGGCGAACTATGAGTAAGAAGAATAGCAAGTTGAAAAAGTTGCTGGCAGAAGGCGTCCCGGACGATACCCCGATTGGGATATACCTTCGAACAGCGTACTGGAATATCGTGAAAGACGAAATGCGTTTAGCTCCGGTGGACTGGATGGTGTTGTTGAAAGCGTACGTGGCGGATGAGCGCTTCGTGGGTCGTTCAACAGCAGAGCCAAAGGAGCGTGAGAGTCGACTGATTAACGCCTTAACCGGTGGTTCGGTAAGGGGTGTCAGTGTTGACTTCACTTGGGTGCGGTTCATTGAAAGTTTGGTGATGTTGCGCATCGAAACGTTAACGTTAACTGCGAAGGCAACCCGTGGTAAGTTTGGGGCAGAGAAAGTCGTACACGGCTCATGCAGTCCCAAACAAGAATTGCTACGGATTGTTAACGGAGAGGCGGACGAAGATCTGAAAGGGTCGGCGAGTCAAACGTTAAACGCGTTCTTCAAAGACCGGCAGCGCACAGCGACGCAGGTCATGGAGCACATCTTACTCAAAGTGTTATGGAGTTTCTTTGTTGAATACAACATCGACTCTGAGATGTGGCGCAAACTGTCAACGGCTTATGTTAATAACCCGAAGAACTGTCCGGCACTGTCTAACCGACGCAACGACAAACGACACAACCTGCAATCCGCGATTCGTTACACGAAGAAGATTTCGTGGAAGAAGTTCCTTGAGGCGCTGAAAGCGATTGATGTTCGTGAGTTCCGTTGTGCGTTCTTGTGTACCAACGACAAGAACCAGTCCTTCGAGACAGAAATCGTCGTTGACCTAACCCAACTCGTTTTCTGGAGTAACCGCAATGAGTCTGAATAAATTAGACGGGTTTTCTAACCAGATCAGTAACGTAAGCAATGCTGCTGATCGCGTCCAAAGCGGGGTCGTGAGCGCGGCCAACCGCGTACAGGATACGGTAGACGGTGCGGAGCGTGGAATTCAAACGGCCCAGAACCTCTACAACGACAGCGTGGACAAAGCTGGGAAAGCCTACGATAGTCTGACTAACGGGGTCAGTACCGTTAAGGATAAGATCGGTAATTTGTTTGGGGGTAGCGACTTAGCCACTTCTAACGCGGTCAAGGCACCGGGGTCAGCTGAGTCGGGTACTTCGCCGGGAAGTCGTATCGCGGGCTTCTCAACCGATCCGAAAGAAACCCTGCCGAGTATCAACCCACTTAACCGTGAAGTGGCGGAACCGTTCAAACCCAAGAACGAAGCCGCTAATGGGGTGTTAGATTATCTGAAACCCGGCAAGGCAGGCAGTCTGCTGTCACAAGGGTTCAGTAAACTTACCGCGCTGCGTGACAGTGCACTGAATGCGGTGGGCACCGACTATGCTTCGATTAAGAAGCGTATCGAATCGACCATGCAAGTCGCAGGTCAAATAGCCCGTTTACCGGGTGAGGTGCAGCAAGAGATTAATTCCTACGTCTCTGCGGTGAACCAAGCACGCAATGAAATCACCGCGGTGATTGACGGGACAACCCAAACCTTTAAGTCCTTCAAAGACTTTGATGATTATCTGGCGATTGACAGTTTCATCGAAAGTTTCAAGGGCAGTAACAGTCTGGCCAATTTTGACATTGGTACAACCTCTGGCCTCATCTACGGCTTATCCAGCAAACTGTCTGAGTACGGTCTGCCGGAGAAAACCGTGTCCATGGTCGATGCAATTACTGACCCGGTTGCCAAACGCGCCATGTATGGCGAGTTACTGGTACAAGCAGCCAGTGTTGGGAACATCGATACCGTGGAGTTCTATCTGACCAAACTCGAACCCGGTCAAGGGTTAGAACTGGCGAATGATGTTATCCAGAAATTGTTCGGGAGCTTGCAAGTCGATACAGGCGTAGGGTTAAAAACCTACGGCACACGCTTGTTGAGCATCTGTAATTCCCTCGATCCGAATTGGGACAAGACGAAAGTCGCCCCGGTGCGTACCGAGCTGCTGAATTACACGTACTGCAATATCAACGCATTGCAGGCACTGTTAACGACTGACAAGCGCAAGTATGTCTGTGCGGCGGGTAGCCGTCGTCTGCAACGCGCGGATGTGTTGGTCAATCAGTTCTTCCCGGCAGCCTGAAGGTAAAAAGATTATGACAAACGTTGAAATGAGAGAACTGCGTGACCTGATTGCACTGGTGCGCAGTTCGGACTGGGAACCCGCTGTACGTGATCGCATTGTGGCTCGGTTAATACTGGCTCAGCTCCAAGGGCCAAACTGGGTACATGCGTTCAACAAGTCCCTACCACTCGAAGAACGGGTGACAGGATTTGACTCAATCGCAATGGATAGAACGTTAGCGAGTAGACTGGCGACGTCGCTGGGCTTATCGTTGGTCGAGAAAATCGGCCGGTTCGATCCAATCTGGTTTGATGGGGAACTTTCCTACCTGTCTGCTAATCCACAGTTCCGTGAGAAGATTGTGCGTCGTTTACGCTCAGTCGGTTATCGGAGCTTGGCCACAGACACCATTCCGTCTACAGACGGACTTAACCATTACAACATTTATTCGCAGTCTCGCAACCCGGTGGGTCAATTGGCAAGTAACTTTGCCTCCAGTCCTGATGGGTCGTACTTCGACACGCCACATGGCCCGTACCGTACACTAGAAGGTTATTACCACGTTCTGCGTGTACTGGATTACTTTCTGCACCTTGATACTGAGGAGGAGATTTCCGATTATCCCCTTCATCAGTTCGACAACGACCCGGTTCAACGTGACCTGTTTATCTTGGAATGTTTCAGCATGAAATTCCCTGAGATTGACAGAATGCGTGAGGTTGATGGGGCAGAAGGGATTCGGGCAGGGCGGTTGTTGAAGAAAGCTGTTTACGGTGGGTCACGTTACCGTCCGGGTGCATTCTCTGAGCACGTCGAGCGCTGTTTTATGAAGGCGGTCGTGCACAAGTTGCATAAACTTAAACTGGATGGCGTGTGTCTCGGGAATATCATGGCGGAGATTCATCAGCAAGGTATTCCGTTTGAGCACTACTACGTGATGAACGGGAAGATTCACATTCCAAATCATGCGGACTGGTTACCCGGTCTGTATACGCGGATTGTGGAAAACATCGACCCGTATGCCGTGGACTTCGACCCAGAGGACGTCATCAAACAACTGGGGTAAATCGATATGTCATTTCTTGACACCATTGATGAACTGGAACGGGGTGAAGAAGAAGGTGTCATGAAAGTGGCACGGGAATCTATCTCGGTCGAAAGTGAGAAAGAGTATTGTCTTTGGGTGAAGCCAACCGAAGAAGGCTGGAACTGGTTACGTGAGCAAGAGGGATCGATGTACATTGATACCCTAATGCCCATTAACCGGGGCAAGCGTCGTGTGCGGTTAACCGAAGACCATAAAGCCGTGCTGACCGTGAAGCGTTTTGCTGACGAGGGTTGTGTCGAAGAGAACTCTGATATTGGGTTTGATACGGCGCTGACCTTCTATCAGGACGACTTCGTGTCGCATTTGGTTAAACGCATCCATTTACCCGCGGGTGAGTTAGAAACCAAAGGTGGCAAGCACTGGGACATTGATGTGTTCTACCGTGCCGGTGGTCATCCACAACTGCTGAATGCAGACGACTACGATACGCTGCTCAATACCATGAAGCAGGGTAGTTCGTACGGCGAGTGGGTGAAGGTGGAGTTGGAAGTGGAACGGTTTGCACTGGAATCAATTCGTGAACATATCCCGTTTGCGGTTGAAGAAGTCATCCCGTCTCGCCCAACCAATCCTGAAGACCAGGAGTTCATTCGCAACTACTGGGACGTTGATACACGTCTGTAATAGATGACCACTCCTTCGGGAGTGGTTTTCTTTTTTCTTTTTACGCCATGATGGCTAACTATGTAGAAATCCTAAGGAATAACTAAAATGAATACACTGTCTTTCGAAGCGGGTAAAGGGTTAAGCGTTAACGGCCATCTGGTACCGGATACCAATAACCACCATTTTGAGAAGCTCTATCGTCGTATCGGGGTGGGGCGTAAGGTCAACCTGAAAGTCACCAACGAGATTGCCCTGAATGGCAACGTGGCGGCTTTAGGACCGATGTATGGCTTCCGCCCAAGCCAAGATGCTGCGGCTGCTCTGTTGCGACATGGTGAATTTAGCAGCGGTGTGTACGCGTTCCGTTTACTCGGTTCTCTCCGTCGCGTATCTGATAAACACGTCGGTCAAGGCATGACGCCGTCTGTTTTACAAAGCGGTGAGATTATCCTCCTTGTTCATTCCAATCACGAACACGCGTCGGGTTTGGATTTCATGATTAGCTATTCCGAAGTGGAGAGTGCAGATGTCTGATGTACAATATCCGGTATTGCCAAGTTTCGAAAGTGTTCACGCATGGAACATTCAGTCGGACATTTATAAGCACGGTACGCTCTTGCAACAAACGTTGAAGTTGTTCCGCCATCTGGGTGAAATCTCAGAAGGTGTGCAGAAGATGCACAATCTCGAAGTCTCTTCTGGCATCGGTAAGTTAGTCGTGTCGCTCGTTGGTGCTGTCTCGTTTGGGGGCATCACCCCAAAGCGTCTGGCTGAACTGTGCGATGCGTCCGGCGTGCGTGTTGCCCGTGTCAATCCAGCATACCACGTTAACGACGTTGCAAAGACGCTGGTTGATTTGACTCGCGCCCTGATGCGTCTGGAGACCGACCCTGAAAATGATGTTGATGCCGGTATTACTGAATACCAGATTACCGAACTCTTCGCCAGACTGAAAGGTTTGGCACACCGCGGCGGGTTAGTCTTCGATCGCAGTGTGATTAATGCGGCTACCACGCTGTACAAGAAGAAAGGTAAGTTGGATGAGTTCGGTATCTTCCAACCGGACTACACCGACGACCCGCTTATCGGTGCTCTGGATGAACGTGGCGTTCTTCAAAAGCATTTCATCGTCAACGGTCTGAAAGAACAGTTCGCAGTATTGGTTCAGCGTTTCCAAAACGAGGCCAGTCTGGTTGACCCGACTCCGGTTGTGCGGGATGAGATGAACCGAGCGTTACAGGCGCTTCTGGAAAAGCACATTACTTCCAGCCCGAAATGGAAACATCTCCTCCATGACCGTAAGCCGGGGGTCGTGGTTGTGGGTAATGGCGAAGCGCTGAACATCAATCCGAACAATGACTTACAATGGTTATTTCTTGAATTAGAGAAGGTGCGGTAAATGAAACAGTATTTAGAGCTAATCCATACGGTGTTAAACGAAGGCCACGAAAAGGCTGACCGTACCGGTACGGGTACCATCTCTATCTTTGGTCACCAGATGCGTTTTGACCTGCGTAAAGGGTTCCCGCTGGTCACCACCAAAAAGCTCCACCTCCGTTCTATCATTCACGAACTGCTGTGGTTCCTGAACGGCGACACGAACATCCAGTATCTGAAAGACAACAACGTCAGTATCTGGGACGAGTGGAGTGACGAAAACGGTGACCTTGGTCCTGTCTATGGTAAACAGTGGCGTGAATGGGCAGACACTAAACTCGTCAGTCACTGGGACGATGTGTCCAAGAAAGTGTTGTACGAACGTGGTTATCAGTTCAGCGGGTCTATTAACCGTGACGACCCAGCTAAAACGCTGGCGGTGTTTACCAAGCGCTTTGACCAAATTCAAACGATTATTGACCAGTTGCGTAACGATCCCGATAATCGCCGCATCATTGTCTCCGCTTGGAACGTCGGTGAGTTGGATGATATGGCATTAGCGCCGTGTCATTCTTTCTTCCAGTTCTACACCCGTAAACTGACACTGAAAGAGCGTAAAGCATGGCTGGCCGACAACGATCCAGAAGCTTACCGATTCTCCAAATGCGAAGAATACGAAGATGATGAAGATGAACACAAAGCCCTGACCGCAGGCGGCGCACCAGAACGTGTTCTATCCTGCCAGCTTTATCAACGTAGTGCGGATGTCTTCCTCGGCGTACCGTTCAACATTGCTTCTTACGCGTTATTGGTTCACATGGTGGCGCAGCAAGTCGGTATGGTGGCGGGTGATTTCGTCTGGACAGGTGGTGATACCCATCTATATTCGAATCATCTGGAACAGGCTACGTTGCAACTTTCTCGTGTGCCGCACGATCTGCCGAAACTTGTCATCAAACGTAAACCTGATTCTATCTTTGACTACAAGTTCGAAGATTTCGAAATCGTGGGTTACGAAAGCCACCCGGCGATTAAGGCACCTGTTGCCATCTAAGGAACGCGTATGTCTGACAACGTACTGAAGTTTCCCGGTAAGCCTAACGCACATCCGGTCGTTGTCGCACCCCGCGAACACCGTGCCCACTTTCCTATTCATACCCGCGACGGGAAGGTGGGTGCATTTACAGTACCGGTGTGTGATATGTACTGGTGGGCAGCGATATACGAGCAGGTGGCGGCCACCAATCCGTATTTCGAAAACGTCTTTTACTTTTACTCCGAACCTTACGGCTGGCAGAATCAATCCTACACGAAACGTAAGACCTCGTGTGAGTTGACGATTGACCGCCGGACCCTGATAGAGATTCTGAAAGTGGCGTCTTACACCCACGTCCTGTCTCTTGACGGTCACCTGAATGATGACGATTACGAATTAGTCCATGACAATGCTTTAATGGTGTTAGCTGACGATTTGGAAATCGATTATACGATGGGGATTTTCATGTCCCCAACAACGAACCCTGACCGGTTCATCATTAATTTCGTGGAATGCCATAATGACTGACAAACAAAATACCCTGTTTTTCTTCTCTGACCGTTTCTACACCATGCCGGGTGACAGCTACAGCTTTGGTATCGTGGCTGCGAAGGACACCGCCGAAGCTAAGCTGATGTTGGGCACCGAGCTGGTCGATGGTTTGCCGTTGGGTAAAACCGACGTTAGTGGTCAGGTTCTGTGCGCTGAAGAAATTCGCCACATCGACCCGCGTACCGATAGCGTCGCTAAAACCGTTACCGCCGAGCTGTGGAAGCTGAACGACGGTGTGGATGTTTCTGAGCGTGTGAAGTACCTGCGTGAAACCATTTCGAAAATGCAGGGTATTGATTGCAGCAATCTGGAAGTGGACTTCACTCGCTGTCTGCGTATTCCGGGTGGCTGTACCAGCACTGGAAGCGACCTGTGGCGTATCATGGTGAAACACCCAGACTTCCCGAACACCGTACCGATCATGTTGTCTGCACAGGGCGACGGTTCCATCACCGGCAACGACGATGTTAACTTCACCAAACTCGGTGAGAGTGAAGAATACACCTACCACGAAAACGTAGACCGTGTTCTGACGCCTGAGTGGCTGTTACTGGACTTGTTGGAACAACATGGCCTGACCCCAGAAGACTGGTACGTTATCGCTGGTACAGCGCGTGCAGCAGCGTATAGCGCCACTCCGGTTGATGGCTGGGAAGAAGTGAACGAAGTCTACGGTCAGAACGAAAGTGCGCACGTCATTCGCTTCTGGTTGAATCCAGATTGGCAGAACCTGATTGTGGCAGCGGTTGCGAAGCTGGTTGAATCCATGCCGAAAGAACCACTGCCAGAAAACCTCGCTGAAGAACTGGCGGGATCTGAATCTGCGGACGAAGCCGCAAAATAACTTAACTGAAAGGTGAATAAAGTGTCTAAGACTCTAATCAATTACGATTTAGTAGTGCAAGAACTTTCCAAAGGGTTGGAACCCCTCGATGGTGAAATGGCGTTAACCGTTAATTACATTCGCTACTTGGCCATCAGTGAGTTTAGAACCCTCCGCTACGGCAGTGGGCGGCAGAAGGGTGCCACAAGCCATATAGTCGATCTCATCGGTAAGCATGAGGGTCCGGTGTTATTCCTTACACACGTAACACCTTTGCGTGATGAATATATGCGGCGGCATCAGTTAGCTTATCCCGACAACAACAATGTCACTTCTCTGTGTGGCTATTTCCCAGAGAACTGGCAGGCTGATAAGTTCAGTCTCGTTGTTATTGATGATGCGGGGTTCTTCTTCAACAAATTCAGTTACGGTAAGATTTTCCGTAGCTTAGCCGACGCTGTTACCGACGATGTGGTCATTCATTTAATTAACTGAGGTCTGTAATGTCACAAGTAGAAAAAGAGAAGCAAGTTATCACCAAGGAAGACACCGGGTCTCTGGACGACCTGTTCGGTGGTGATATTCCGGGCGTAGATGAGAACGCAGTAGTTGAAGGCGGTGTCGATGCTGGCGCTGAAGACGACAACTGTGCAGGCGGTGCCTGCAAAATTTAACATGAGCGGGTGTCCTTATGGACACCCCTATTTCATTTTTTAAGGACTATCAGAAATGCAACAGACTTTCGAACTGCCAATTGAGCACAAATCTATTATCCTGAATGCTGCTATTTTGGATTTCGTTATGCCTCAGTTGGCGGCGGTAGGTAAACGGATGTCTCGCATTACCCGCCTGGCGCTCAGCACCGAATCCCCGATGACGCTGGTTAACGGCTATACCTTCGAAGGTGAACCTGCTGAGTTCCACGCACCATTGCGTTACCACACCAGTCTGGATTTCCACAAAGACCCAGTATTCCACAACCGTATCGTTCCACTGTTCCGAGTATCGCAGTGTGTGGCCAAAGTTATCGGCTGGTCAACCGATCGTGGTATTCTGGAAAACGGGCGTTGGGATTCACAGGGCACTAAGCTCTATGAAGAAGATGGTGAAGCGGCTACCGGTGTAGGTAAAAACAAAAAGCGTCTGATTATCGACGGTATCGGCGATGCGCTGGTTGTGCTGGTCAATGTACTGGAACTGACCAGTATCGACTCTGCGGAAATCGCACACATTTATCAACTGGTACGCGACACCAAAACCGTAGTGGATAATCCACACTACCATTTCCACAAAATGCGTAAGAACCTGACCGAAGTGGTTGATGTGGTTTACGAATGTGAAGCTATCGACTCGCCGAAGAAAGTGGAACTCGGCCGCTTAACGCATGACGAACGTCAGCAGATGCTGGGCCACGCACAGCAAGCGATTCACCACGCCAACCAACTGGCGCGTCATTACGACTACTCGCTGGATGAGTGTTTCTCTCTGGCGTGGGATGAAATCAAAGACCGTAAAGGTTTCCTGAACGCTGACGGTGTGTTCATCAAAGAAGCCGACGCTTAATTCACGTCCACTAACAATGCAGGAGTAGGACAATGGAATACCAATTATTTCTCATCACGAACGACTTCACCAAATCTAATGTGGATGAATCGTTTCATGCCACGGTAATTGCCCCGACGGAGGCGGCAGCACGTTGGATTGTTGCTCAGCAATGCACAAGCCTCGCCATGAGCGAGGTGCAAGCTGCGGTAGCTTTTGCAGTGGGTAAGATTGAAGCCCCTGCCGAGGGAATAATTTCGTTCGAATATGGAAGACGTAACCGCTTCCCGGTGCTCAGCCTCGATGAATATAAACTCCGTGACGAGTTTATTGAGGTTGAGTTACACGGTGGTATTCAGCCGACGCAGAATATCCATCCGCCGGTGCCGGGTGCGATCGTCAAATGCTTCGCCAGCAAAGAACACCCACGTATTGTGCTGATTCGTAGCACACTCAAGACCAAGGTACCAACGGTCATTGAAGAAGTGGGTGTGACGAATGAAGCCACATCGATTCAGCTCTACACGGTTCACTCCCCGACGGCATACACCGAAGTTCCAAAAGGTGAGGTCTTTACCACCGAATACATTAACCTGTTTGGTCGTGAGGATGTGTTGCTGTTCCGCTCGCTGATTATCCGTAATACGGAATTGGCGTACCAGAACAAGCGCACGGAAGAACTGTTGCATGAACTGCAATCTTTCTTCACGGAAGGCGGTGACCGTAATAGCATGGACACGGGCATCAGTTACTATCCGGGTCAGAAGCTATCAGTTACCGATTCCAGTAAACTGGTGTTGTGGGTAATGTCGCTTCCGCAGGTCATCACACTCGACCGCACTATTGCGGAAGATAGTCTAAAGCCGATTGCAGGTACCAACTGCCACACCCTGAAAACGGGAGAGTAGCATGTTTGATATCAACATCGTCGATTCTGGCGACGATTTGTTTGCAGTCCAGTTAAACGGTAAGACGATTGCGGTTTGCGATGAGACACGCGCTAACTTCTGGCGGTGTTGTACCCAACCGGATAAGGTTTTCGTTAGTTGTGATGTTGGTGTCTCCTTTGGTGAAGAACCGTTGCGTCTGTGCAAGTTCCGCATCACGGAAGCTGAGATGCGTTCGTTCCTCAACGAGGTGATTTACACGTACGACCATCTCGATCATGATAACCATGTGGGCTGGGTAGAGATTGACCCGACCATCATGCGTACGTTACGGCAGGGTGCTGAGGAGATTGTTGAATCACAAAGCATGTGGCTTGACGAAGATGACGTGTACCCGAAAGGTGTGCCGTTTATCCTTATCCATCCCGACCGCAATACCCGCACAGGTGAAGTCTTCATCGAACTGATGTTTATCGAAATGCCGGAGAATGACAATGTCGAAGAAAAAGAACCATCTGACCTTTAATGCGGATAGTCAGACTATCAGCGTAAACGGAAAGAACTGGGGGAACCTTGGTTTGGCCGCTTGGGTATTGGAGCGACTGGCTAATCGTTCTGCACGTTTTGATGGGTTGGATTTCGTTGTCATCGATACCCCCATTACGTACGGCGCATGGCAGGACTTCCACGCTATCGAAATGTATAGCGCCATTCCGAATATGATTGTGGCAAAAGTGTTGGGTGAGGAAAACTACCGCGGTGGATTTACGAACCAGCATTTTGCCCTGACGTCCAGCCAGAAGTATGGCACGGCCGTGCCGTTGCTGAACAAGGTACCCGCTGATATCGAGGAAGATGCACTGGTCTTCTTCTTCTCGTATGACCATGCGGAGCCAAACAGCGAATTCCAGTGGACGATGCTCCATCAGATGCGCTAAATAAAAAAGACTACCTACTCCCGAAGGAGTAGGTAGCTTTATTTTTTTTTGCTAGGCAGTGGCTTCGTCTGG
>Ga0308156_1002057_pt1 | contig 19403 bp, 13 predicted proteins | sample PhyAR2_FD_201041 | JGI IMG/M metagenome (GOLD analysis project Ga0308156, IMG submission 201041) | Phyllosphere microbial communities from UC Gill Tract Community Farm, Albany, California, United States - DLSL A.R2 | ecosystem: Host-associated > Plants > Phyllosphere > Unclassified | place: USA... | reverse complement strand
CGTCGACACCCCCGGGCTGCACAGGCCGCGCACCCTCCTCGGCGAGCGCCTCAACGACCTCGTCCGCGACACGCTGTCCGAGGTCGACGTCATCGCCTTCTGCCTCCCCGCCGACCAGAAGATCGGACCCGGCGACAGGTACATCGCGAACCAGCTCGCCGAGCTCAAGGGCGGTCGCCGCAGCACACCCGTCATCGCCGTCGTCACCAAGGCCGACCTGGTCAGCCACGAAGAGCTCGCGATGCACCTGCTGGCCGTCGACCAGCTGGGGGAGTGGGCTGACATCGTCCCCGTCTCCGCCAAGGGCGGCTACCAGGTGAGCACCCTCGCCGACGTCCTCGTCACGCACCTGCCCGAGGGCGTCGAGCTCTACCCGGACGGTGAGCTGACCGACGAGCCCGAGGCCGTCATGGTCGCCGAGCTGGTCCGCGAGGCAGCCCTCGAGGGTGTGCGCGACGAGCTCCCGCACTCTCTCGCGGTCGTCGTCGACGAGATCCTGCCGCGTGAGGGCAGCAACGGGTCCAACCCGCTGCTCGACGTGCGGGTGAACATCTTCGTCGAGCGCGACAGCCAGAAGGCCATCATCATCGGCCGCGGGGGCTCGCGCCTGCGGCACATCGGCACCGAGTCACGTCGCGGCATCGAGGCGCTGCTGGGCAACCGCGTCTACCTCGACCTGCACGTCAAGGTGGCCAAGGACTGGCAGCGCGACCCCAAGCAGATGCGTCGCCTCGGTTTCTGACGGGCCCGTCGGGGCCTGCATGGGGAGTTCTACCGGGGGTCAGACGGTGCACGCAGCCCGGATCTGGTCCATGCTCGTCCGTGAGACGTGTCGTGCACGCACATCAGTGCCGGTCACGAGCGCGTCGGCCAGGCACGGCAGCCGCCCGTCACCGACGTGGTCGCCGCAGGGCCGCGCCCCCCGCGAGGGTGGGCGCGCCCGGCGCCCGGCTCGCGCACGGACGGCAACGACGAAAGGGAGAACATGAGCCACGAAGGCCAGGCGCCTACGCCGGGCGGGTACCCGCACCAGGGGCCGCCGCAGAACCCTCAGGCCTCGGCCCCCCAGCCCGGCCAGTACGCCCCGCAGCCCGGCCAGCAGGGCCAGCCGGGGCAGTACGCCCCGCAGCAGGGCCAGTACGCGCCGCAGCCCGGGCAGCAGGGCCCGAACGGATACCCGCAGGGCGGCTACGCGCCGGGCCAGCCGGGTGGCTACGCCCCCGGTCAGCAGGGTGGCTACGCGCCTCAGGCTCCCAAGGCCCCTCGCCCCAACCCCTTCACTGGCATCCCCGTGTCCGACTTCGTCCGTGACGGTGTCGCCGCGCTGCTGCTCCTCGTCTCGCTCGCCCTCTGGGTGACGCCCGGCGCGAAGGTCGGCGACAGCTTCAACTTCGTCGTCATCATCGTCACGGTGATCTCGGTGCTGTCCCTCGCGATCCCGTACCTCGCTCGCGGCGGGATTTTCCCCGCGTCCTGGACGGTCCACAAGACGCGCCTGGCCCGCCAGCTGGCAAACGCCCCGTACGTGATCACCGTCGTGGTCTACGTGGTCCTCGACATCTTCAAGGTCGGCGACAGCTACGGGGTCGGGACCGCCTTCGGTCTCGGGCTCGCCGGTGCCCTCCTCGCCGCGCAGCCGCGCGAGACCGAGATGGGCCCCGAGCACCTCGACCTCGCCGCCCCCAAGACGTGGCGCCTGGTCACGATCTCGATCGCCGGTCTCGCGGCCGTGACGATGGTCATCTCGCTCATCATGTTCCTCGTCGACGCCGGCGACTACGACAGCGCGATCATCGTGACCATCGGTATCGTCTCCTGGCTGTTCCTCGTCGGGTTCTTCGGCTGGGCCGTCTACGGCGTCCTCGTCCAGCGCTCGGCTTCCTGGCGGCTGTTCCTCGTGGCGCTCGGCGCCGCGCTCGCCGTGATCTTCCTGTTCGGCGCCGGCGACAGCAGCTCCTTCATCCAGGCGCAGTCCGTGCACGCGCTGTTCCCCTTCGCCCCCGCCACGAGCCTGTCGCTCCAGGCCGGCCTCGGCGCGATCTTCCTCCCGGGGCTCGCCGCCGCGGTCTCCTCGCCCGCCTTCCGCCGCACCGTGCGCACCGAGGAGCCGAGCGCGACCTGGATCGGCGCTGCTGTCCACGCCCTCGACTACCTCGCGCTCGTCGCGGGCTCGACCGTCGTGCTCTCGGCACTGTGGATCGGCTTCCCGCAGCGCGAGAGCCTCGACGTCGGCCTCGGCGGTCTCATCACGTCGATCATCCTCGGCCTCGTCGTCGCCGCTGCCGCGGTCTTCGCTCGCCTCTCGCTCGCGTCCCGCCCGGCCAACGGGCGCAACGTCGCCTTCGCGGCCGCTGGTCTCGCCTTCGTGCTGGGCATCGTGATCCTCGTGATCTCCCCGACCGTGGGCACCGGGTACGCCGAGTACAAGATCGTCTCCGAGGGGCACCTGCTCCTCGCCTTCGCCCTCCCGGCCATCGTCGTCATCGCGCTGACGGTGCCCAAGGAGATCCGCACGTACTTCGCGCAGAACCGTCCCGCACCTCGCGCTGCGGGTGACGCTGCCTACCAGTGGAGCCAGCCGCAGGGCGGTCAGGCACCGCAGGGCCAGTACGGCGCTCCCCAGGGTCAGTACGGTGCACCGCAGGGTCAGTACGGTGCCCCGCAGCAGGGTCAGTACGGCGCGCCGACGGGTGCCTACGGCACCCCGGCGGTCCAGCCGTCCTACGGCACCCCGGCCGCCTCCGAGGGCGGGTACGGCTCGGCGCCGGTCGCGCAGAACCCGGCTGGTCAGTCTGCGTGGCAGGCTCCGTCGACCACGTCCGAGAGCGAGATCGACCAGGACACCCACCTCGCGGGCCACGCCCCGGGCGTGTCCGCTGCGGCCGCTCCGCAGCACGGTGCGTCGCACGACGAGCAGCACGCTCCGCAGCCGGGTGAGCCCAAGGCCTCCGAGCCCGAGCACGCCCCGGCCCCGGCCGCCGCCCCGTCGCACGGCTACACGGCGCAGCAGGCCCTCGACCCGTCGACCACGGGTCTGGTCCTGTCGCAGATCGTCCAGGAGGCCCCCGAGCTGCGTCCGCAGGTCGCGGCCAACCCGACGACCTACCCGGCGCTCCTCGACTGGCTCGGCCAGCTCGGCGACCCGGCCGTCGACGCGGCGCTCCGCAACCGTCAGAGCTGACCTCTCAGGTCACCGACGACGTGCGGGAAGAGCCCAGCCGCCCTCGTGGTGGGTGGGCTCTTCCCGTCTGAGGGACCGTGCTGCCCGCCGGTCCACCACCGCCCTCCCTGCTCACGACCGACCAGAACAGGTTCACCATGACCACCCCGAGCGAGTTCACCGCGGCGACCGCGGCCGACCCATCGACCCCGCCCGCCGTCCTCGCGGACATCGCGACCCAGCGCCCGGACCTCCGTGCGGCTGTCGCAGCGAACCCTGTGGCCTACCCCGAGCTGCTCGCGTGGTTGCGTGCCCAGGGGGACCCCGCAGTGGCGGCGGCGATCGACGCGCGGGGCGCGCAGCAGGGAACGGCTGCCGGGCCGCCCGCACCGCCTGCCCCGCCCGTCCCCGACTGGCAGCCTGCCCCCGACACGCAGCAGGGCGGGGACGCTCAGCACACCCAGCCGGTCTGGCAGAAGGGCGGTCATCCCGGTCAGCAGGACCAGACCCAGCAGCTGTGGCAGGGCTCGCCCGCCCAGCAGGGTGAGCAGCCGCAGCAGGGCTACCCGGCCCAGTCCGCCTGGCAGCAGCAGACGGGCCAGCCCCAGGGCTACGGCCAGCAGAACCCACAGGACGCCGGGTGGGGCCAGCAGCCACCGCAGGACGCCGCGTGGGGCCAGCCGCCTGCGGGCACCAGCCCCAAGAAGTCCCGCAAGGGCCTGTGGATCGGTGTCGGTGCGGGTGTCCTCGTCCTCCTCGGAGCAGGCGCCTTCGCCGCGAACCACTTCTGGTTCTCCAAGGTGGGCGGCGCTGCCACCCCCGAAGAGGCCGCCACGCAGATGATCGAGGGGATCGCCGCGAAGGACCTCGTCTCCGTGTACGGCGTCACGTCGCCGACGGAGATCTCCCAGCTGACGACGGCTGCTGACCTCTTCGACGCGCGCATGCCGGACGGCGACGACGTCGGTGACCTCACCGAGTCCTACAAGGACTACCTCGACGCCCTCGACCTCTCGCTCGAGGACCTCGAGGTGAGCAGCGAAGACCTCGGTGACGGACTCGCGAAGGTGAGCATCACGAGCGGCTCGCTCACGGTCGACGCCGACGCCGAAAGGCTCGCCGACGCCACGATCGACCTCTTCGACGAGATCGAGGGTTCCTCGCTGTGGGCCACGCTCCAAGAGCAGGGTGCGGAGATCCCGAGCGACGACGAGATCCGGACGTCGATCGACGAGGCGATCGCCGAGTCCCTGCCCACGACCGTCACCGCCGACGACCTCATGCTCGACCCGGCCGACCTTGGGGGAGACCTCGGTCTCGACCTGGGCGACGACCCGATCGCGCCCTTCCTCGTCGTGGTCGAGGAGGGTGGTGACTGGTACGTCAGCCCCTACCTCACCCTCGCCGAGTACTCCACGCTCGCTGCGGGTGTCGAGCGGGGCGAGATGCCCGGCGACGACCTCGCAGGGGTTTTCGACTCTCCCGAGGCTGCGGGGGAGGGACTGGTCGTCGGCATCAAGGACTACCTCGAGACGGGCACCACGACCGAGCTCGCCAAGGCGCTGCCTCTCGCCGACCGTCGGGCCCTCACGCTCTACGGCGACCTGAGCAGCATCGACGACCAGTTCTTCCAGGACTTCCAGGAGGACCTCAAGGACGTCGACGTCGACGCGTCCTTCTCGGTGCGCGACGAGAAGGACGGCGTGGCGTGGCTCAGGCTCGAGTCGCTCGAGGTCTCCGGCTCGGTCGAGGGCACGGACTTCTCGGTGACCCTCGACGCCGAGTGCATCGAGGCCGAGGCCGACGGCGAGACCGTCGAGGGCTGCGCGGACCAGGTGCCGCTGCTCGAAGAGCTCGGTGTCACCGACCTCTCGCTCGTCGCGGTCGAGGAAGACGGCTCCTGGTACATGAGCGGTGCGGCCACGTGGGGTGACTCGTCAGGTCTGATCCTGTCGAACGTCCTGCGTCTCAAGGACGAGGGCAAGCTCGACGACCCGCAGTGGCTCGAAGACAGCCTGGGCGACCTCGCCGACATGTTCTGAGGCCCAGACCAGCCGGACCACGACGCCCGTCTCGCGCCTGCGCGGGGCGGGCGTCGTGCGTCACCGACCTGTCGGACGGACGACCGTGAGACGCCCTGGCGCGTCGCGCACCGAGGAGTACAGTGGACGACGTGATTGGCGTCCAGCGGGTTGAGCTCCTCCTTCTGTGCCGCGACGAGGCCTCGTAGGCCGTCTCCTCGTCGCGGTGGTTGGTGTGCCGGCTTACACGAACGACACCCACTCGAGCACAGGACGACGAAGGAACCACCGCCATGAACCCCCAGTCTTCAGCCAGCAGCACGAGCGCGACGAGCACCCGCTCCGCCTCCGCCCAGCGGCCCTCGCCGATGCCCTTCGGCAAGTACGTGCCGTACTCCGAGCAGTTCCGCGTCGAGGTCCCCGACCGCACGTGGCCTGACAAGGTCATCACGAAGGCCCCGCGCTGGTGCGCGGTCGACCTGCGCGACGGCAACCAGGCGCTCATCGAGCCGATGAACCCCGAGCGCAAGCTGCGCATGTTCGAGCTGCTCGTCTCGATGGGCTACAAGGAGATCGAGGTCGGTTTCCCGTCGGCCTCGCAGACAGACTTCGACTTCGTCCGCATGCTGATCGACGACGGTCTGATCCCCGACGACGTCGTCATCCAGGTGCTGACCCAGTCCCGCGAGCACCTCATCGCCCGGACCTACGAGGCGATCGCCGGCGCCAAGCAGGCCATCGTGCACCTGTACAACTCGACGTCCACGCTCCAGCGCGACGTCGTGTTCCGCACGGACATGGACGGGATCGTCGACATCGCCCTCGAGGGCGCGCGCCTGTGCCGCAAGTTCGAGCAGACGATCCCCGAGACCCAGGTCTTCTACGAGTACTCGCCCGAGTCCTACACGGGGACCGAGCTCGAGTTCGCCGCGCGGATCTGCAACGAGGTCATCGAGATCTTCGAGCCGACCCCGGACCGCAAGGTGATCATCAACCTGCCCGCGACGGTCGAGATGGCGACGCCCAACGTCTACGCCGACTCGATCGAGTGGATGAACCGCCACCTGGTGCACCGCGAGAACGTCGTGCTGTCGCTGCACCCGCACAACGACCGCGGGACCGCCGTGGCCGCCGCCGAGCTCGGCTACCAGGCCGGCGCCGACCGCATCGAAGGCTGCCTCTTCGGCAACGGCGAGCGCACAGGCAACGTCGACCTGGTGACCCTCGGCATGAACCTCTTCAGCCAGGGTGTCGACCCCGAGATCGACTTCACGGTCGGTGGCGGCATCGACCACATCCGCCGGACCGTCGAGCACTGCAACCAGCTGGGCGTCCACGAGCGTCACCCCTACGCGGGCGACCTCGTCTTCACGGCCTTCTCCGGCTCGCACCAGGACGCCATCAAGAAGGGCCTGGACGCGATGGCGGCCGAGGCCGAGTCGAAGGGCGTCACGGTCGACGACCTCGTCTGGGGCGTCCCGTACCTGCCGATCGACCCGCGCGACCTCGGGCGCTCCTACGAGGCCGTCATCCGGGTCAACTCGCAGTCCGGCAAGGGCGGGATCTCGTACCTGCTCAAGACCGAGCGTCACCTCGACCTGCCGCGTCGCCTGCAGATCGAGTTCTCGCGCGTGGTGCAGTCGGTGACCGACTCGGGTGGCCGCGAGGTCACGGGTGAGGACATCTGGCAGATCTTCGCCGACGAGTACCTCCCGGCCCCGGCCGGCGGTCCGCTCGAGCCCTGGGGGCGCCTGTCGCTGCGCGGCACCCGCGCGTCGAGCGTCGAGGGTGGCCTCGACACGCTGTCGGTCGACCTCGTCGACGCCGGTACGCCGGTGACGCTCGAGGGCAGCGGCAACGGTCCGATCGCGGCCTTCGTCGACGCCGTCAGCAAGGTGGGCGTCGACGTGCGGGTCCTCGACTACGCCGAGCACGCACTCTCCGAGGGTGGAGACGCCACAGCGGCCGCGTACGTCGAGTGCGCCGTGGGTGACGAGGTCCTGTGGGGCGTCGGCATCGACCCGTCGATCACGACCGCCTCGCTCAAGGCGATCATCTCGGCAGTGAACCGGCAGGGCCGCACGGCCTGACGCACGACCTGGCACGCAGCCAGCGGGGCCGGACCCGGCAGACGGACCTGAGGGTCCGGAGCTGGTCCGGCCCCGCTGTGCCTTCCTGCCGGTCTCGCACCGGCGTGCTGGCCTGCCGGTGTCGCTCCGCTGTCTCTTGCTCGTCTGTCGATCCGGTCCCGTTTCGCGTGCCGGTGTCGCCTCGCTGTGCTGGCCTCGTGCTGTGGACGTCGTGTGACGGCGCGCGGCGGCGGCCCCGCTTGTCGGTGGGATGACGGAGAATGGTGCCTGTGGTCCTCTACCGAGACGAAGCGCTCGTCCTGCGCACGCACAAGCTGGGTGAGGCAGACCGCATCATCACCTTCCTGACGCGCGAGCACGGCAAGGTGCGGGCTGTCGCCAAGGGCGTGCGGCGCACGTCGTCGCGCTTCGGCGCCCGCCTCGAGCCCTTCATGTTCGTCGACGTGCAGCTGCACGTCGGCCGCAACCTCGACATCGTCACCCAGGCCGAGACCGTCCAGCCCTACGCCCGCGCGATCTTCGCCGACTACGGGCTGTACACCGCCGGGGCCGTGATGCTCGAGACCGCCGACCGACTGGTCGAGGCCGAGCGCGAGCCGAGCGTCCAGCAGTTCTGGCTCCTCGCCGGTGCGCTGCGTGCGCTGTCCGAGCACGCGCACGCCCCGGGTCTCGTGCTCGACTCCTACCTGCTGCGTGCTCTCGCCGTCGCCGGGTGGGCTCCGACCTTCTCCGACTGTGCCCGCTGCGGCGAGCCCGGCCCGCACCGGGCGTTCTCCGTCGCCCAGGGTGGGACCGTCTGCCCACGGTGCCGCCCGCCGGGCTCGACAGCGCCCGCCCAGGAGACCGTCGACCTGCTGGCCGCGCTGCTGAGCGGCGACTGGGCCGTCGCCGACGCGACCGGCGACCGGTGCCGCCGTGAGGCCAACGGGATCGTCGCCGCCTACTCGCAGTACCACCTGGAGCGCGCACTGCGGTCGTTGCGCATGGTCGACCGGACCAGTTCGGCTGCTCCCACCTCAGCCCTGACCGGTCCCGCCGTGACGCGGCCCGACGGCAACGGTCCTGCGCCCAGCCCGGCTCCACCGTCAGCGACGGTCTCCGCAGCCCTCTCTTCCACCTCGGCGACAGAAGGAGCTCTCCATGGCTCGCACCCGCACCCCTGAGCCCGCCGACCGGCGTCCGCCGGTCCGTCCAGACCCGCACCCGTCGGGTGCCACGGCGCCGGCGATCCCGCTCGAGTTCGTGCCGAAGCACGTCGCCGTCGTCATGGACGGCAACGGGCGGTGGGCGAACGCCCGCGGGCTGCCGCGCACCGCAGGGCACGAGGCCGGCGAGGCGGCGCTGCTCGACGTAGTCGCCGGGGCGATCGAGATCGGTGTGCAGCACATCTCGGCCTACGCCTTCTCGACCGAGAACTGGAAGCGCTCGCCCGAGGAGGTCCGCTTCCTCATGGGCTTCAACCGCGACGTGCTGCGCCGCCAGCGCGACACCATGAACTCGTGGGGCGTCCGGGTGCGGTGGGCTGGCAGACGGCCACGCCTGTGGCGCTCGGTGATCGCGGAGCTCGAGACGGCGGAGGAGGTGACCAAGGACAACGCGGTCTGCACGCTCACCATGTGCGTCAACTACGGTGGTCGCGCGGAGATCGCCGACGCCGCCCAGGCCATCGGCCGGGAGGTCGCCGCCGGGCGCCTCGACCCGAGCAAGATCACCGAGAAGACCGTCGCGAAGTACCTCGACGAACCCGACCTGCCCGACGTCGACCTCTTCCTGAGGTCCTCCGGAGAGCAGCGCATCTCGAACTTCATGATCTGGCAGTCGGCCTACGCCGAGCTCGTGTTCATGGACCAGCTGTGGCCCGACGTCGACCGCCGCACTCTGTGGCGGGCCGTCGAGGAGTACGCGCAGCGCGACCGCCGGTACGGGGGAGCGGTCGACAGGGCGAGCGAAGCGCCGGCTGGGTGACCACCTTGCGTCACGTCCAGGAGACCGACCAGGACTGACCCTCGTCCGTGGCGGTGTTCTCAGGGACCGACCGGCTCCACGGCCGGGGTCGACGGAGACTGCTCGGCCACGGCGGGACAGGTTGCGCTGGGGATGCTCGTCGCGGCTAGGTCGGGTCGGGCGTGAGCAGCACCAGCTGCTCGGTCGCGCGGGTCATGGTGACGTAACGGTCAACGGCTCCCTGGAGGCCGGTGCCGAGCGCGGCTGGGTCGACGAGCACGACGAGGTCGAACTCGAGACCCTTGGTCAGCTGCGGAGGCAGCGAGCGGACGCGCTCCGTCGTGGTGAAGTCCGGTGCGCCGACCACGCAGGCTGTGCCGTCGGGGTGCTTGTCGAGCCAGTCGTCGACGATGGCATGGAGGTCTGCGAGGCGACCGTAGAGCACGGGCAGCCCGCCCGTCCGCACGGAGACCGGCACGTTCGCATCCGGTATCTCGGCGCGCACCACCGCCTCGGCCGCGGCCATGATCGGGGCCGGGGTGCGGTAGCTGTACGTGAGCGGGGCGACCGTGACCTCGTTGATCCCGACCCGCTGGAGCCGCTCTCCCCAGGGCTCGCGGAACCCGCGGCGTGCCTGCGCGCGGTCGCCGACGACGGTCAGGCTGCGTGACGGGCAGCGGCGCAGCACCATCTGCCACTCGGCGTCCGTGAGCTCCTGGGCCTCGTCGACCACGACGTGCGCGAAGGGCCCGGCGAGGGCGTCGTGCCGCCGGTCGACGGTGTCGAAGGCACCGGCCAGCGCGTCGGCGAGGTCGCTGCTGCGGAGCATCACGGAGGTGCCCTCCGGGTCGTCGTCCGCCTCGACGAGGGAGTCGACGACGTGCGACCTGTACTCGCGCTCGCTCGCGACGGTCGCATCGTGGCGGTCCCGGCGCGCTGCGACGGTCGCGTCGCCGACGCGGTGGCGTGCCGCGTCGAGGAGGGGGAGGTCTGCGTGCGTCCACGGGCTGCCCGCCGGGCGCCGTAGCGCCTCGCGCTCGTCCGGGCTCAGCCACGGTGCGCAAAGCCGCAGGTACGCCGGGACCGACCAGAGGTCGGCGACGACCTCGGCGGCGTCGAGCATCGGCCAGGCTCGGTCGACTGCTGCGACGAGCTCAGGGTCGCGGCGGAGTGCCGCGCGGAGCACCTCGGTCGGGACGCCGCCTGCGCCGCTCGCGCCACCCGCGCCATCGTCGGGCCAGGAGCTGTCGCCGTGCCCTCTGCCGTCGTACCTGCCGTCGTCGACGTCGAGACCGTCGTCCACGACGTCGTCTACGACGTCGAACTCGTCGACACCGTCGAGACGACCGAGCCTGTGCGAGCTCTCCACGTCGTCGTCTCGCGCGACCTCGTCCTGGTGCTTGCCCACGAGGATGTCGAGGATCTCCTCCCAGATGCTGTCGAGCGCCTCGTCGTGCGGGGTGCCGGGGTCGGGGGAGCCGAAGGCCCGGGTCCAGTCACCCGGGCTGAGCCAGACCTCGGCCCAGGCGGTCTGGACGAGGAGGCCTTCGGCTGGTGGCTGCTCGAAGAACCGGACTGCGGCGTCGACAGCCTCGACCATCCGCGTGGTCCCCTTGAGCCGCGCGACCTCTGGGCTGGCCTCCGGTACCGCGTCCGCACCCTCGGGGACGAGGTCGGCGAGGGTGCAGGTGAGGACGCCGTCCTCGCCGAGGTCGGGCAGCACGTCGGCGACGTAGTCGAGGTAGGGCTCGTGCGGTCCGACCACCAGCATCCCGCCGCGCCGGTGCCCGAGCGACGGGTCGGTGTAGAGGAGATAGGCGCAGCGATGCAGCGCGACGATGGTCTTGCCGGTCCCCGGCCCGCCGTCGACGACGAGCGTGCCGCGCGAGCCGGCACGGATGATCGCGTCCTGGTCGCCCTGGATGGTGCCGAGCACGTCGCGCATGCGACCGGTCCGGCTCCCGCCGAGGCTGGCGACGAAGGCCGACCGCGCGTCGGGCAGCGTGCCGTGCCCGTCCTCTGCGGCGCCGTCGACCGCAGCGCCGTCGACCACGGCGGCGGTGAGCGGCTCGTCCCAGTAGTCGCGTACCCGGCCGAGGTGCCACCTGTAGCGACGGCGGCTGGACAGGCCCATCGGGTGCGCCGGGGTCGCGGCGAAGAACGCCTCGGCGACGGGGGAGCGCCAGTCGACGAGGAGCGGGTCGCCTGCAGCGTCGACGAGACCCTGCCGTCCCACGTAGACGTACCGGGTGGCCGCGTCGTCGGAGACGGTGCGACCGAGGCAGAGGTCCGGCCCGTACCTGCGCAGTCCCCGCAGCCGGGCGACGAGGCGGTGGATCTCCGCGTCACGCTCCACGGCGGTCTGGCCGCTGCCCGCGGGGGAGCGCCGCACGGCGGCCAGGCGCGCGGTGAGGCTGGTGACGGTCTGCTCGAGCGATCCGCTCAGGGCGGCGAAGTGCTGCTCGTCGTGCTCCACGAGCCTGGGGTCTGCCTTCGCGGCGAGATGCTCTGGGAGGTCGAAGACGCTGGTGGTGGGGTGCACGGTGCTGCTCCTCTGCCCGAGGTGTCGAGTGTCTCGGGCGACGATCCTCCACCGCTGAGGGGGCCTTGCGGCAAGCCCCCGGCCCCGCTATACCTTGAGAGAGGCAGGACGCGGTGCGTCCTTTCCACCCCGGGGCACGGTGCCCGGGAACGTGGCGGTGAAGACGGTGCCGCCGCCCACGACGCTGGCCGCGGTCAGCGTCCCGCGGTGCAGCTCGGTGAGCGTGCGGCTGATCGCCAGGCCCAGGCCAGAGCCGCCCGAGCCCTTGGTCCTCGAGTCGTCCGCACGCCAGAACCTGTCGAACAGGCGGGGGAGGTCTTCTGCGCTGATCCCGGCCCCGTCGTCGACGACCTCCAGCACCAAGGCTCCCTCGACCTGCGACGCGCGCAGGTCTACCCTGGAGCCCTTCGAGTGCTGCACGGCGTTGGCGACGAGGTTGTCGACGACCTGCCGCACACGACCCGGGTCGACGTCGGCGACCAGTCCGTCGGGCGCGTCGACCACGAGCTCGATGCCGTCCGCGGCGGCCCTGCCGCTCGACGCGCGGCGCACGTCGAGCAGGAGGGCTGCGACGTCCGTCGGCTCGGGGCGCACCACGAGGTGCCCGGAGTCGGCACGGGTGAGGGTGTGCAAGTCCGCGGTGATCTGCTGCAGGTGCATCGTCTCGCCGTGGAGCAGGTCGACGAGGTGCGCGTCGGTCGGGACCACGCCCTCCTGCGCGCCCTCGAGCCAGCCGCGCAGCGTGGTCAGCGGGGTGCGGAGCTCGTGCGAGACGTCGGCGACCATCTGCTGCTGCTGCTCCCGCGCCCGCGCGAGCTCGGCAGCCATGGTGTTGAAGGCCCGGGCGAGATCGGACACCTCGTCGCCCCCGCGCACCGGCACGACCACAGAGAGGTCGCCCGCCGCGAGCTCGCGAGCCGCGCGTGTCACGGAGCGGACCCGGCGGACCGCCGGCACACCCACGAGTCCCGCCGTGGCGAGCACGAGCGTCACGACCACCGCCGAGACGAGGGCGATGCGCGCCTGAGACCCGGGGCTGAGGTCGAGCGCACCACGCTGGTCTCCGCGCTCGTCCGTGAGGAACACCTCGACGGACGGGGCGACCGACCCGGCCGAGGCCGTCGTGAAGGCTGCCGCGACACAGCGCAGCTCGTCTCCGGCCGCGGGCCGACGGACCGGGGCTGCGCCCGTCTCGAGCCCCAGCACGATGCCCGCCGGGTCGGCGCGGACAGGCCGGAGCACCACACGGTCCACAGGCGGCAGCCCAGCGTCGATGAGGCAGGGGTCGGTCAGGTCCGTGAGCTGGTCGAGGACGCGCTGCTCCGGGCCGATCGGCTGCGCCAGGCCCGGAGCGTCGCAGCCCTCCGGCTGTGGCGTGACGTCGAGCACGGCCCGGCCGGTCGGCCAGAATCCGATCGACGTCTCCGGGGCCAGCCCCAGGCACTCGACGACCGCCGACACCCTGCGCAGACTCTCTGCACGCTGCTCGTCGTCGAGCGTGAGCGCGCCGCTGAGGTGGTCGGGGAGCGGGGCGAGGTCGTCGCTCCCGGTCCCCGGAGATCCGTCGGGTGCCAGCACCTGGTCGACGAGGTCCTGCCAGGGGTCGACCTCCGTGCGGGCGTGGTCGGGGTGGGGGAGCCCTGGTCGGGTGTCGAACAGGGTGCGTCCCTGCTCGACGACGGCGATGCGGCGCCCGTGCTCGCGCGCGAGCCTGTGGACGAGGGGGCCGACGTCGTCCCAGGTCGCGTGCGACCCGCCCCAGTCGAGCAGCTCGTCGACGATCGCGACGTCCGCCTCGAGGTTGGTGCCTGCCTGCTCGATGCTGTAGCTGGGCTGCGTGGTACGGGTGAGCCAGACGGTCCCGAGGACCGCGACCAGGGCGACCGCGACGACGGCGATGAGCAGCCGCGCGACGAGGCTACGTCGCATCGGCCCCGGGCTCCGTCGCGGTCGGGTCGACCAGCTTGTAGCCCACCCCGTAGACGGTGCGCAGGAGCTCGGGCCCGTCGAACACGGCGTCGACCTTGGACCGCAGGTTCTTCATGTGGGTGTCGATCGTGCGCTCCGTCGTGTACTCGTCCGAGCCGTGCAGGTGCCGCAGGAGCTGTGGTCGGCTGAGGACCAGGCCCGCGTGCTCCGCCAGGAGGGTCAGGAGCTGCATCTCCGCCCGGGTGAGGTCGATCGGGGCGCCGCCGACGGACGCCTCGTGCCGTCGGGGGTCCACGACGAGCGGACCGACCGTGACGGGCCCGTCGTCGACCGTGCGGCGGCGGCGGAGCAGGGCTCGCGCCCGGGCCACCATCTCACGGGGAGAGTACGGCTTCGACAGGTAGTCGTCGGCCCCGAGCTCGAGCCCCACGAGCAGGTCGTCCTCCTCGGAGCGGGCGGTGAGCATGAGGATCGGCGTCTCGTCGCCTGCGGCGCGCAGCGCCCGGCACACGGCGAAACCGTCCATCTGGGGCAGCATGACGTCGAGGACCAGCAGGTCGACGACCGAGCTGCGGACCGCCTCGAGGGCGGAGCGCCCGTCGCCGACGACCGTCGTCTCGAAGCCCTCGCGGGTCAGGTAGCGCCGCGCCAGCTCTGCCTGGAGCTCGTCGTCCTCTGCGATCACGATCGTCGTCACGCCGCCATCCTAGGGGCGCAGGACCGCTGGGAGAGCGCCTGAGAGCACGGCTCACGAGCACCTCAACAGCACCAGACAGGTTCCTCACATTCGCTCGCTAGCGTCTCGTCGCGCACCTCCCAGCACCTGAGACCCCTGGAGCGACCATGCACGTCCACCTCCGTACCACCCACGCACGGGCAGCCGTCCCGCTGCTCGCTCTCGTCATCGCCCTGAGCGCCTGCTCTGGAGCGCAGGGCGGCGCGGCCGAGACCGGCGCGGGCGAGATCGCGAGCATCCCGACGACTGCTGCGCCCGCCGAGCCCGCGGCGCCGCCCGAGACCGGGTCCGGTGACCCGACGCAGGCGGGCCCGCCCGCCGACGACCTGGTGGCCACCTACGGCGAACCGGTCCGGCTGCGCCTCGACATGACCGAGGCTGAGGAGATCGAGGCGCAGGCCGGGTACGACCGCTGCATGACCGACCGCACCGGCATCCCCTCGGGAGCAGATTCGACAGGCGGCAGCATCGAGGGGGGCGTCGGCCCCGCCTCGCCCGAGCAGGCTGCCGCCGACGCGGCCGCCAGCGAGGTCTGCGCACCCCTCGCCGCGCTCCCGCCGTGGGAGCACGACCCTCAGAACCCCGACGCGCTGAACTTCGTGCAGGCTGTCGTGGACTGCCTGCACGACCGCGGGGTCACCTACGTCGAGGTCGTCCAGGACCTCGGGACGATCGGGGTCGCCTTCGGAGGGCCGTCCAACGACTCGCGGTCGATCAGCCTCGGCATGGAGCTCTACGACCAGTGCGAGACGAGCGTCGTCGACGCCGGGTCGTGGCAGTGAGGACAGCCCGCCCCGGCCGCCGGGCGGTCGTGGTCGCAGGTGTCGCCGCCGCCTCTCTCGTCGCTCTCGGCGCCTTGGTGACGACCGCCTGGCCGAGCGGCTCCTCCGACGGTGGGGCGAGCCCGACTGCGGTCGAGCGACCGGCGCGGGCGACGGTCGAGGTGACGCGTGAAGACCTCGTCGTCACGCAGGAGGCGCAGGGGCTGGTCGAGTTCTCCAGCTCTCGGGAGATCAAGAGTGTACGACCGGGCACCATCACCTGGCTGCCGGACGTCGGCACGGTGCTGACCCGAGGGTCCACGGTGCTGCGGACCGACGACCAGCCCGTCGTCCTGTTCCTCGGGGAGACCCCGCTCTACAGGACACTGGACGGCTCGGGGATGCGTGGGTCTGACGTCGACGTGGTCGCGCAGAACCTCGTGGCTCTCGGGCATCTCGCCGCCTTCCCACCCGGCGACGTGACCGGCCCACGGTTCGCCGCCGCCGTCAGCCGGTGGCGCACGGCGAACGGGCTCCGTCCCGTCGAGACCGCCACGCCCGACGGTCCGGGGTCCACGGGCTCCCCGACCGACCAGGGGCCTACCGGTGCTCCGGCGCTGCCCGGTGCGGCGGACGGCGACCCGGGAGGTGCCGGCGCCGAGGGGACGGGCTCGACCGACGGTGAGAGTCAGGAGCCCCCCGCGCCGACCGACGGTCAGGGGGGTGAGCCCTCGGCTCCGGCCGACGCCGGTGCCGTCGAGGCCCCGCCCGCCCGCACGACGAGCACGACGTCGGTCCAGACCGGCGAGGTGGTCGTGCTCCCCGAGGACGTGCGCGTCTCGGCGGTCCTGGCGCAGCCTGGCGACGCTGCGGAGGGGGCCGCCGTCCTGCGTGTCACGAGCACGCACAAGGTGGTCCGGCTCCAGGGCGACGACGTCCCCAGCGCTGCCGTGCAGCAGGGGGGCGAGGTCACCGTCCTGCTGCCCAACGGTGCCGAGATCCCCGGGACCGTCACCGAGGTCGGCACGACCAGCGAGACCGGCGACGCCACGACGTCGGTGCTCGTCGATGTCGCGGACCAGGAGACGCTGACCGGGGTGGACAGCGGGCCCGTCACCGTGCGGGTCACGACCGAGCGCCACGACCAGGTGCTCGCCGTGCCGCCGGCCGCTCTGCTCGCCCTGCGCGAGGGCGGGCACGCTCTCCAGCTCGAGGACGGCACCCTGGTGCCGGTCGAGACCGGCATGTTCACCGACACCCGGGTCGAGGTCTCGGGTGACGGCGTGCACGAGGGCCTGAAGGTCGTGACCGCCTCGTGAGCGTCCTCGAGCTCGACGACGTGACCAAGACCTACGGGCCCGACGTCGTGGCGCTCGACAGGGTGTCTCTCCGGGTCGAGCGCGGCGAGCTCTTCACGATCGTCGGACGCTCCGGCTCGGGCAAGTCCACGCTCATGAACATCATGGGCACCCTCGACGCACCGACCTCTGGCACCGTCCGCTTCGACGACCAGGACACCAGCGGCCTGACAGACCATGAGACCACCGAGCTGCGGGCACGGTCCATCGGCTTCGTGTTCCAGAGCTTCCACCTCGACGACGGCCAGACCGCCACAGAGAACGTCATGACCGGTCTGCTCTATGCCGGTGTGCCGCGACGGCGGCGTCGAGGACTGGCAGCCGAGGCGCTCGACAGGGTCGGGCTCAGCCACCGGCTGCTGCACCGTCCGCCCCAGCTCTCGGGCGGTGAGCGGCAACGGGTCGCGATCGCCCGGGCCATCGCCAAAGACCCCACGATCGTCCTCGCCGACGAACCCACCGGCGCGCTCGACAGCCGCAACGGCGAGCTCGTCATCGACCTGCTCGAACAGCTCAGCTCGGAGGGCGCCACGATCGCCGTCATCACCCACGACGCCACGGTCGCCGCACGCTCACCGCGCCGGGTCGCGCTCCACGACGGCGTGATCGTCGGTGCCGACCCTGTGCGTCCGGCTGGCCCTGCCCGCCCGGCAGACCTTGCCGGCCCGGCAGACCTTGCCCGTCCTGCGGGCCCAGGCGCGGGCGCAGCGAGCTCCACCGGGGAGCAGCGATGAGCCGCGCGCGCCTGTCGTTCCTCGACGCCCTCGCCGTCGGGACCGTCGGACTCCGCTCCCGCCGCCTGCGGTCCGTGCTGGCCGCTCTCGGCATCGCGATCGGCATCGCCACGGTCGTCCTGGTGACGAGCATCCCGGCCTCGTCGCAGGCGGACCTCGATCGTCGGCTGTCGGCGCTAGGAGCCGACCTCCTGCGGGTCGACCCCGTGCAGTCCGGGGACGAGGTCCGCACCCTGCCGCCTGAGAGCCAGGCCATGCTCGGACGTGTCGGCCCGGTCACCGGTGCGGCGGTGGTCGCGAACACGCACGCAGCTGTCCGCAGTAGCGACCTGCGCCCCCAGGGGGACGGGGCCATCACGGCGCTGGCCGTGAGCGGTTCTCTCGACGAGCTGCTCCGACTCCGGGTGGCCGACGGTCGGGCGCTCGACGGAGACGTCGAACCGACAGTCGTGCTCGGCTCCGACGCAGCCGAGCGCCTCGGCCTCGACCGTCTGCCGTCAGCACCGGTGACGATCGACATCGGTGGGGTCGCCTTCACGGTGGTCGGCGTCCTCGCACCGAGCCCGCTCGCGGTCGACCTCCAGTCGGCCGTCCTCATGGACTGGGAGGACGCCGAGGCCTGGCTCGACCCGGACGTCCGCCCGACCGTCGCCTACGTCGCCGCACCCGTCGAGACCATCGGTGAGCTGCGTCCAGTCCTGGCCTCGACGCTGTCGCCCGAGTCTCCTGGGCGGGTGCTCGTCAGCCGTCCGTCGGACGTCATCGCAGCGAAGCAGGCGAGCGGTGCGACCTTCGCGGGCATGTCCGTCGGGCTCGCCGGCGTGGCCCTGCTGGTCGGAGGCGTCGGGATCGCGAACACGCTCTTCGCCTCCGTGCTGGAGCGCAGGCGCGAGATCGGGCTGCGACGCGCGCTCGGCGCCCAGCGTGCGTCCATCCGGACGCAGTTCATGACCGAGGCGCTCTGCCTGTGCCTGGCCGGCGGTGCGCTCGGCAGCGCAGGAGGGGCAGTCGTGACGGTGGTCTGGGCGACCTCGCGCGGGTGGCCTGTCGTCATCCCGCTCGGCGTGATCTGCGTCGGGATCGTGGCGTCGCTGGTCACGGGGGTGCTCGCGGGGATCGCCCCCTCCGTGAGGGCCGCGCGGCTCGCACCCACCCTCGCGCTCTCGGCCGAGTAGGACCGTGCGACCGAGGCGGTGCGAGGACCCGTCGTCGGGAGGGGGAGGACAGCGACGGGACCTGCGCGAGCCCTGCTGGGGACTGCTGCGCGCTGCCCTGCGGCCTAGCGCCGTCCTGACCTGGGGGGCTGGCTGCTCACGACCCTGACGTCTCGGACGTCGTCCGGCTCCGGCGCACGCGCCGTGCGCGGAGCACCACGAGCACGACGAGCAGGACGAACCCTCCGAGAGCCACGGCGACCCACCCCGACCCGGTCGCGCCGGCGAGCGCCGCGGTCCACGCCGCCCACCCGACGGTCGCGTAGATCGTCGCGTGGACGAGGCAGCCCACCACGAGCGCGGGCAGGTACCGCGTCGCGAAGGGCATGCGGGTCAGACCCGCGGCGGCGTTGACCACGGTCTTGGTGCCGACAGCGCAGAAGCTCATCGGCACGGCGAGCACACCCCAGCGGTGGACGAAGGTCGTGGCCCGCTGCGCTCCGGGCGTCAGCGACCAGGCGTGGACCCGTGCCAGGACCCGGTTGTCGGGTCGGGCGCCGTCGAGGGTCGTGCCGGCGACGGCGCGCGCGACCCCGTAGGTGACCAGCGTCCGGACGAAGGCCACAGCGAAGAAGAACCCGAAGATGGCGGCGAACGGTGCGCTCTCCAGCTGATCAGGCATGGTGCGCACGCCCTCGGATCAGGACGTGGCTGCGGCGGCGGCGCAGTCGGAGCAAGTGCCGAACAGCTCGATGGTGTGCTCGATCTCGGTGAAGCCGTGGGTCGAGCCGACGAGGGTCGCCCAGGACTCGACGGTCGGGCCGTCGATCTCGACAGTGGCACCGCAGCTGCGGCAGACCAGGTGGTGGTGGTGCTCGGAGCGCTCGCACCGACGGTAGAGGCTCTCGCCCTCAGCGGTCCGCAAGACGTCGACCTGCTTGGCGTCGGCCAGTCCCTGGAGGGTCCTGTACACC
>Ga0308156_1002054_pt1 | contig 19422 bp, 9 predicted proteins | sample PhyAR2_FD_201041 | JGI IMG/M metagenome (GOLD analysis project Ga0308156, IMG submission 201041) | Phyllosphere microbial communities from UC Gill Tract Community Farm, Albany, California, United States - DLSL A.R2 | ecosystem: Host-associated > Plants > Phyllosphere > Unclassified | place: USA... | reverse complement strand
ATCGTTCCATGTTTATGCCCTTCTGGAACGGAAATCTTGTCGTTGATTTTTTCGAAGACCTTAAAATCTTTGGTGGACACAGCCTCATAGCTTTTGCTACCATATGAATCGAAATAGATTAACCATTGATCCTTGACTTTAAGCACCGCAGGTCCCTCACTTAAATAGGGCGAGAAAGGCTCAGAGATCTGCTGAAATGGCCCCAACGGATTTTTTGCAAAGGCCACCTTTAGATTTCGATTGGGCCGCGTATTATCCTTTAATACAAGCACATAATCTTTTTGCTTTTTTTTGACAATGACGGCATCAATGATACTAAAGCCCGGATCACTAAATAATTTCGTCTCCGTAAAGGATTTAAAATCCTTTGTTGTCGTATAGTACATGCGGTGATTGTTTTTCTCTTCTTCTACGCCTTTTGCAAAACGATAAGGAATGGTGGAAGCCCAAATAATAATAAACCGGTCTTCTATATCATCATAAAATAACTCTGGCGCCCAAACATTAACGGTGGTTGCTTCTTGTTGCATCACAGGGATAATTTGTTGGTGTTCCCAATGAATCAAGTCTTTTGAGCGTGCATAGCCGATTCCTTCATTTCCCTGCCACCCAATGGTCCATACCAGATGATAAAAACCTTGTTTATCCCGTATCATCGACGGATCGCGCATGATTTTCTGTTTTCCTAATTCTGGTTTTAAATAAACCTCATTAATTGCATTCCAATGGTAGCCATCTTTGCTATACAGATAGCGCAAACCTTCATTGGCGGGTTCGTGGAACGAGGTAAATAGGTAAACATCCCGCTGACAGGAAGCCAAAAGCGATGCCACACTAAATAAAATAAACAATTTGACCAAATTCCTCATTAAATGCTATCTAAGATCAATACCCAGTCGTTTCCATCCTTTTGTCCTCCCGCAGGCACAAAAGTTTGTACACCTTTATTTTCAAACTCCCCGATCACTTTGGTCGACCCATTTCGGGGATCAAACCAGGACGCTTTTACTTTGTCCCCATTGATTTTTCCCATATTAATTTTCATTTCCCTACCGTTGTAATTGTAGATAAATGCGTAATCCGCTGTTCTTGTCGCTAGTAAACGATTGTATTGCTCACCTTTATCCGCAATTAAAGACTGATCGGGAACACGATCAAAGTAATTGTCTCTGGAAAGCATAAGCTCCTTCAAAAATTTCATTTGGGACGCACCCGGCGCATTGATTGCCGAACTCCATAGCTCATCCGAACCATACGCCGAGGTGGAATCTTCCTTCCCATGCATCTGCATGACCGAGTTTTGCCCATAGGTATAACCAAATGCACCCGCAAATACAGACCAATAGCCATACCTTCTGACGTCAGCATCTTTCCATCTCGGTTGATTTATATCGTGTAATCCCTGTGGAATACCTTCATAAGAAGGTTCTCCGTCGATCGTTGGTTTAATGGGTTTTATATCCCAGTCGGCAGCCATAAACTTCCAGTTATCCTCGCCATAATGTTTCTGTTCATTTGCGGAAGTATCCTGAGCGTAGGTACGATGTCCAGATTGTACCATATTGAAATCTAGCCAAGGCTTATCGTGGAACCAATCCGAAGAAGCCGTTCGTCCTCTAGGATGAAAAGTCATTAAATGGTTATGATCGATGGATTTTATTGTTTGGCCGATTTTCTCCCACACTTCCATCTTATCGGATCCCTTAATATCACCACCGTTTAACCAAATGATATTCGGACGGTCTTTCCACCGTTCCGCAAGAAACGTGGCATATTTTTCTGCTTGCTCAGCGGATACTTTTCCATCCTTCACCGGCGATCCCCAAACCGGGACCAAAGCAACGTAGAGTCCCTTTTCAGCTGCCTTATCAATAATGTAATCGACATGATCCCAATAATCATACGCTGTTGCATTATCCGGATTGTTCCCTTCGGTCACCAGCGGTCTGGAAATATCTTTGTTGACCACCGAAGAGTCCCCATAACTATTTACAGAAGGAACGGTATGCAGCACCATGGCCTGAATGACATTGAAACCTTTTTGTTTTCGATCTTCTAGGTATTGATCAGCTTCAGAACGGTTTAGTTTATTAAATAATAACCAGCCTGTATCGCCCAACCAAAAGAAGGGCTCTCCATCTTCTGTCATCATGTACCTACCATTTTCCGATATCTTCAATAGTGACAGGTGCTTCGTCTCTTTATTGGATGCACACGAAAAGAGTGCTCCTGCAATTGCAAATAATATAAGTTTCTTACGAATAGACATATTTTTATTTCTTATTTAGCCAAATTATTTCTGGCTCTTTTGTATAATTGCTCAAATGAATATGCTTCCCGAGATTGATCTTCTCTATTTTGATAATCGTTCCGTTTTTCGGATTAATGCGTGTCATTTCAAAACCGCCTTTATAATCGGATAGATCAATATCTTCTGCATCGGATTTTTCCTTATAAATGATCAGACCTTGGCTACCTTTTAGCAACCAGGCGCCATTGATTTCTGTTGCTTTCATCGCTGATGCTGCACGGTAGAAATCGTTGTTTCCTATCTTAGGTAAGTTTGCCATAGAACCACCGGCCATAAAGGAGGCCCATGCCATCGTTGGGTAGTTGTCAGCAAAGTATAACACTGCTTTATCCGGATATTTTGTGCGGTATTCGGATACGGCTTTATAAACGGCCTCCATCGATGTTTTCTTTGGTTTCAACAATCGTGCATGTTGACGCGGTGCCAGATTTTGCCCTCCTTGTGGCGCATAGGTCTTTCCGTCGGCTTGGTAGTGCCAGTAGCGGATATCAATGACCTGGATTTCTTTGGCACGTTCGGTATCCGCCAAAATAGCATCCTGTACGTCTTTCGTAGCACTTAAACCAATCATTGGATTTTTACCCGTCTCAGCCTTCCATTCTTTGATCACATCGATCCAAAACTGAACGAAATGCAACGGTCCGGTATATTCGGCGCTGATCATCTGAATAACTCCCGAGTTGTCTTTAAAATTATTTAAACATTGACGGATGTATGCGCGGTGTAATGAACGACGAACAGGGTTATCGATATCGTAGAACTGTTCTGCCATGAAAATTCGTTTATTACCCGCATAAGGAACAGGTTCTGGAAATCCGACATTATTGATATTATTAGCTGCACGCCATGGGAAGTCCGCGTAATGTGCACCAGCTTCGATAATATTATGTTGAAAATAATTTTGATGCAGCAATACCAAACCTTTTTGGTCTGCTAGATCTGCATATTGTTTCAAGCGTCCCCAATAAAATTCGTTGTACTTTGTTAAATCATACTTAGACAAGCCGTCATAAGCTAAGCCCTGGCCACTACGCGCAAATGGCAGTTCATAAAACGGAGGCCACACCTCCCCATTGATCCGACGAATACGCTCGTGGTCATCACGTCTCCGATCGTACCAAAGCCCGTAATTATGATCAATGGCGATAATATTATCTTTTTTTAATGCATCCGTCATCTCTTCAAGATCGTCCGTCAACCCCGTGCCAACCTCTCCAGGCACATAGCGCGTGATATGTGGTTTAGCTTTTTCAGCACCATGCGGTCTAGCGCTACCATTCCACCACGGAACATCCGATTTGGCCCCTACGAGTACTTCATCACCACGTACCAACCAACCGTTTACGACACGCATATCGGCTTGTTTTTTTGCTAGGGTGATCTCTTTATAGCCGATTTGATCGATGGTTTTTACATTTGCGGTCGTATTTAAGGGATAACGATCACCGGCTTCTGCAATAAAGTCAACCAGTTTCGTCATTGGATTTTCAGACTGACGCGTCAACTCCATGGCAACACTGACGGGCGGACTACTGGATGCTTCGGTCAAAACTGGCAACAGTACTGTGCGTTCATCAGCCGCTAGGCCAATTCTTTCCCGTAACTGCGCATAATACAAGCTTTTGGGCTTGATATATTCATTCGATTGCTCCCAATAGCCATTTCCCTGAAATTGAGACCAAATCCCAAAAGCCCAGTTCTGTGCCGTTGGGGGTTGATAACACTCTACAAGTCCAGCTGTCGACTGCCAAAATACAGAATTTGCTGCCGACCAGCCAGCTCCCTGGCCATCTTGACCTCGGTTTTTATAGCTTAGTGCCTGCGCATCTATATCTGCATTATCAAAAAGAACTCCCGACGCCCAGCTGTCTATCCCACCACTGAAACTGAAAGGCTCTACTGCCTGACATTGGACAAAAGCATTTGGCCCTGCTGCCAGATAGCCCACTGCGAAATCATGATATCCCTGCTCAGAATAGAGCCGCTGAAATAAGGTCTGTTGTCCTTTTGTGAAAAAAGTATATCTTCTTTGGCCACCAATTTCTGAAACCGGGTCCCGGGAAATACAATCCTCAACAGTTAATTTTTGGGTACTTGCCAAAGCGTAGACAGCTGATCCTGCGAAATGCTGGAACTGCATGCGACGCACCCATACATTTTCCGCATTTTCAATAGTAATCGCCATCCAGCGATGGTTTTCGTCTTTCGGGTTATTCGCATCGAAAGCAGATTTAAGTGTGATATTTTCTATACCGACATTTTCGATTCTTCCTTTCCAATTATATTGCTCAACAGTCGCTTGGCCATAGCGTCTGTCCAATGCTGTTGTGATTGGTGCATCAATCTCGATACCATTACCTTTCACTGCGACAATCGTTCTATCCCAAGTAACATCGCGTTGCCCGGGTTTCCAACCTAGCGAAGTAATGCCACCACCAAAATGATCAGTACCCAGCTGATTAATCCAATCTTGCGTGGAAGGTCTTGTAATCCTAATTTTATCGCCAGCTTTATAGGAAGCTGCATGATCAATATCCAATACCCGCGCGTTGACAGGGACGTAAGTACTTGTTACGTTTGTCTTTTTTGCAAACGTGATATCGTCTTTTCCGAGAATACGGATGAGTGTTTCTCTTGTTGTTCCTTCACCAATGATGACAGTTCCATTTGTTGTGAAACCACTACCACGCAGAATAACACCTGAGGCATGCAATGTCAGGGATCCCGAAACCTCATAAGTCCCGGCTTCTAAAAGTACCACTCCCCGCAGCCCATCTTTACCCAACGGTAGCATTGACACATAGTTGATAGCAGCTTGAATACGCTGTGTAGCATCACCTGTTTTTAGAGGAACAACAACAGCAATCTGCCCGGTAGGAATAGCTTCATTGCCTCCTTTGTATCCCGCGTAAGAAAAATCAGGAATCTGATTTCCAAGCGAATCTGCATGGTACACAAACTTGGCCTCATCCCATACTAGAGGACTATATGCCTTCATTTGTTGTGCATGTGCAGTAAAAGCAATGCAGGTGAAAGCATAGAATGCGATACAAGAAAAGAGCGAAATTCTTTTTATCATGATTATTTTTTATTTTTTGGCACGACGGCATCTATTGCAACCACCCCATTTAAATAATTCTCAATATTGGCGTAGCCGTTTTTCGCTATCTTTCTAGAATCACTTGGATCATTTGGATTCAACCCCATACTTTTTTCTACATTATCTGGAATGCCATCGTTGTCCGAATCTTGGTAAGGCATCCCCTGATAAGTCGGATATCCGCCTACTTGTGCAATATGGGATATAATCCCTTGTTTGTAGGAGTCTTCTGGAAGGCGTCGTTTAACATATGCAGACACAAATCCATGTTGCGCTTTTGTTGTATCATAATACACTTTATTCTCTGACACTTGCCTAATAATCCGTTCATCAACAGCGTCCTGTTTTGGTAGAAATGCACCTACATTTTTAAGAACATAGTTGTAAGCATCCTGAGCAGATAGTGCGGTAACGGGAGCCATTGGAAACGCCTTATCCACACGGATTTCTTTTTCACGATCACCAACATTCGGTAGATCTTCAATCTGGATGCCTCCGGCCCAGTTATTTTTAGTGACCTCTAGGAAACCTTCTACCACATTTCCATGTGCATATACTTTCCCATACTGATCTTTAAAGGCTTTATCTCTTCCAGATTCTGGCTTTAAGATACGGTACGCAATCGGCTTATCTTTGGGTGTAATTGGCCCCGGCTTATAGTAATTATTGATAAAGTTGAATAAGGATTTATTATCTCCGCCATCAGCACTTCTATTCCACCAGTTCCAAATCACATTATTAACAAATCCAAAGTCACCATACATTCCTATGGAAGGATTCCGACTGATATTTGACGCCCATAGGTTACGCATAAAGGTACTGTTTAAACCACCTATTGTACTTCCGAAAGCGTGGTTGTACGCATCCAGAGCTTCAGAAAAAATAGAATTCTGGATCGTAATATTGACAGTGGGTAATTTGAGATTTTTACCTTCACGGTCGTATACATGTCGGTAGATAGACATATTTTCATCCAGACCCCAGCTTGCAGACACGTGGTCAATCATAATATTGCCAACCACATTGCCTCCTACAGCATCATCACGTCTCGTTACATCGGTTTCACCGCGGCGGAAACGTAAAAACCTTAAAATGACATCGTGCGTATCAATCAGAAAAGATTCTCCGGCCACACATACCCCATCCCCTGGCGCTGTCTGTCCGGCAATCGTAATATAAGGCGCTCTGACAACAATTGGCTTTTCAAGTTGAATAATACCAGCGACATTAAATACAACGATACGGGAACCACCGGCCTCACAGGCTTCTCTCAACGTTCCAGGACCAGTGTCCGCAAGACTTGTCACGACAAAAACTTTTCCTCCTCGTCCACCAGCGGTATAAGCGCCTCCACCTTCAGCACCAGGAAATGCTTTAATCTTTGCCTGCGGTAAGTCACCCGGTTTTGCAGCCCAAGGGATATAAGGCTTCCCTTCCTCCTTTATAATTTTTTGTGCTTCTGCCCAGACTTTTTCTAAACGTATGATTTCTGCATTGTCCCGTTCTGCAGCCAATTTTTTCAGGGAATCTGGAATAACCGGATATTGGCCCAATGCCGCTAAGGGGCTTATTAGCCCCAATAGCAACACAGTATTTCGATTCCTTAACGATGTCATAGCTTTATTTAGCAGCTAATTTATTCAGATAGATTTCGATGTTCGCGTAACCTGATGCTGTAATCTTCGCTGAATCACTCGGATCATTTGGATTGAGCCCCATTTCTTTCTCAACTGTATCTGGAATACCATCATTGTCCGAATCTTTGTACGGTGTACCTTTATATACTGGATATCCACCAACTTGAGATATGTCGGTAATAATACCAATTTTGTACGAATCCTTTGGTAATCTTCGATGTTCAAAATCTTTTTCCGGCAATTTCACATTGCTTAATAATTTGACTGGTTTACCATTTTTCACATCACCAACAACCCGTGTGTCGATAGGGTCTCTTTTAGGCAAGGTGGCTCCTGCATGTTCGAGAACAAAGCCATAAGTTTCCTTCGCAGTCATTACCGGGAAACTAGCATGTGGGAATGGTTCCTTAACGCTCATTGCAGCGAAATAAGGCTGAGCTTCAGCATAAGTCATCGCATCCCCTTTTTTATTTTCCAGTTGCACACCACCATCCCAGTTGTTAGCCGTTACTTTCTCGTTTCCTTCTACAATATTACCTTTGACATGCGCCCGGCCGAATACGACATAAGGCAATTTACTTCTACCCGATTCAGGCTTCAAGATGCGATAACTTACAGGCTGATTTAAAGGTGTCGCTGGTCCTGGTTTAAAGTAATTGTTAACAATGTTGTATGTAGCTTGATAGTCTCCACCATCAATTGATCGATGTACCCAATTGTACACAACATTGTTGTAGAAATTGAACAGACCATTCCACCCAATAGATGGGTTACGAGCCGCATTATTTGCCCAAAGATTGCGCATGAATGTGCAGTTCTCACCACCTAAAGTACTACCAAATGCATGGTTCCATGTATCTAAAGCTTCAGAGAAAATAGAATTTTGGATGGTAATATTTACAGTACCACGTTTTTCTTCTGCTTTTCCAGTACTATCATTATACATGTGGCGGTACATGGACATATTTTCGTCCAAGCCCCAGCTTGCCGAAACGTGGTCGATCATAATATTTCCGACAGGATTACCACCGATGGCGTCATCCCGACGGCCAACGTAAGTTTCGCCCCGTCTAAATCTCATATGTCGGATCAGGACATCGTGTGTATTGATCCAAACAGATTCACCGGCCACACAGACACCATCACCTGGCGCAGATTGTCCGGCGATAGTCACATACGGCGCACGAATAATCAATGGCGTTTTTAGGCGGATGATACCAGAAACGTTAAATACGATAATGCGAGGACCACCTTTTTCACAGGCCTCCCGCAATGAACCAGGACCATTATCTTCTAAGCTAGTCACTACATATACCTGGCCGCCACGACCACCAAAAGTAAATTTACCACCACCTTCCGCTTCCGGGAAAGCCAAAATCTTAGCTTGTGGGAGATCGTCCGGTCGTCCCGCCCATGGAATATAAGGTTTACCTTGTTTTGCGTATTCTTCTATGACAGGTAAAGCTTTTTGCCATGCTTCGTCAGATTGCTGATATGCTTTTTTCATTAGGTCATCTGTAAACTTCTTAACGTCTTCTGGTATTTTGGGATATTGACAAAAGGCAATGCATGTGAAAAGGCTCAACAAAGCTGTTAGCGTTATTTTATGTAACATGTTTATCTAGTTAGTAGGGTTTATAATTTCTATTTCAAATATATGTCAACTGTACATTTATCAAAAGCAATGTCTGTCACAATACGCATACATTGCTTTTAGATTCTGTATGTGGAAAACTATTTTAAAGGATCAAAAGTTCCTGCTCCATTCATGCTATCCCAACCACTAGTTTGTTGTAAATAAGGTGAAGTAGACAAGATTGTTTGATTTAATCCAAAGAAGTAATATTCCGTATACCATCTAAATTTCCAGGGGATATTTGTCGGATCTAAATCATCTTTTTCGGCAATTACAAAATAATTATCATACAGGTAATCGAGGTATTGATCCTGGTTAGCTATTCCAGCAGGATAAGTTGAGGGTTGGCGTTCAACGACAGGAACACTTGAGCCATTTCGAACCAACGGATCTGAAGCACCGGTATAATCCATGCCATTGTTTTTCACTGTAATTAATAAGCCTGTTCTTCTTGTTCCATTTAATGGTTTTACACCAATACGTTGGGCGGTAGGTGAATCCTCTTCAAAAAGCTTCCAACGTCTAAGGTCATAAAATCGTTTACCTTCATACGCTAATTCTAATTTACGTTCATTAAGCACTGCGCCGAAAAGTTTATTTCGGTCTCCGCTGATACTACTTAAACCATAAGATCCATCCTTATTTTCCAAACCTGCACGTGCCCTGATATCAGTAATACCTTTCAAACCTTCCACCAATTTGTCCGCACCAATAGCGGATTCAGCTAAATTCAATAGCACTTCAGCAAAGCGCATTTCTATGTAGTTTGTACCACTTTGCTGAAATCCGGCTGCGGCATTTGATGTACCCGACGCTGCAGGATCAGATCCTTTACGCAAATAGATGCCACTTGCGTTAGAACCTCTTGTTTCCGTAGATACATACGCACCCTTATCATTTTTCCAATAGTAAGTCCATTGGCGATAATTTGTTCCATTTGCATAGGGAAATAAGGCACCGTTATATACGAAAGTTTTTGAAAACCTCGGATCTCTGTTTTTATAAAATTTCTTGGAGTCGTATGGATAGGTAGAGGTTGGATCATCAATATTTTTACCATCCAGCATAGGAAAGGCATCAAATATCTGCTTAGTTGGTGAAATCGATCCTGCACCGGAAAGCTCTCTAGGGCGAATTGCTTGCTCCCAACCATTATTTTTTACAGCAGTGGATGTTGCTGCCGCATTATTAAACCCATAAACAATTACTGCTTCAGGATTGTCTACTTCTTTCAAAAACATGTCTCCCCAGGCTTTACCATTAGCCTCTCCCCCAGTCCTGAACAACCCAAAGCCATTCTGTTCTAATAAGGTTTTGGCTTCAGTATTTGCGGAATATGCTGCTTCCCAACGATCTCGCGAATCGTTTGGATTAAATTGTGGGCTTGCATAAGTTAATAAAACACGTCCTTTCAAAGCCGCTGCTGCGCCACTAGTAATCCGCCCCCAATTTCCAGCGTCCCACTTTCCTGGCAATAGACTTTTTGCTAAATCCAAATCCTTCACAATCTGGGCAATACACTCTGATGTAGCACTACGCGGAATAGAATTTGCTTCATTGTTACCTACAATTGGCACTTGCGGCTCTAATATTAAAGGAACACCGCCATACATCCTGACGAGTTGAAAATATTGAAAGGCGCGCCAAAAATAGAGCTGCCCCTTCATCTTATTACGGGTAGCCTCATCAATACCATAAAGATCAATTTTGCTTAGAAAAAGGTTAATTTCCTTCATTCGGGTCCACACGTTATTCGCAATGTTGGCGCCCATCCGTTGACCAAAATACTTATTTGCATGGTTATTGATAAAAGAAATGGCATTCCACTGTTTATTAAAATCAGTCTCGCCAGCTAATTCATCAGTTGTCTGCGTGAACACATTATTATAGGTACCGTTTTCCGCGGCGTCCATTGTAGCCACAAAAGACTGGGAATTATTTGCTGGCAAAAATAATCCGTAGACGTAATCCACATACGCCTGAGCCAATACCGGATCCTTAAAGACGTCATCGCCATTTACTGCTGTAAAGTCTTTTTTATCCTCCAAAAACTTGTCCTTACAGCTCTGATTTGTCAAAGCTAAACAAGCCAGCATCATCGTTAAAATCGTTAACTTTCTCATCGTAATCTTATAAAGTCAGGTTAATACCAAAAGAATATGTCCTCAAATTCGGATAGACATCCCAAGCCGATCCATTTCCATCTTTATAACTATATGGATTATAGATAGACATTGGATTCATTGCGCTTAAGTAAACTCTAGCGTTCGATACCCGCAAATACTGCGTCATTCTTTGAGGCAACTTATAGCCTATATTAAAGCTTGCCATCCGCATGCGAAAGGCCGAAACAGTCCAGAAACTGGAAGGCTGATTGTAAATACTGGACCATTGCGGATTCGGCATAGTACCGGTGGGATTTAAAACAGGATCATATACATTTCCCCAAATGTCAGGAAGATTGGTATACACACGAGAAATATCATTATTGAGCTTGTTACGCTCTGTGATCTCCGAATAACCTCCGAACGAACCTGTAATAACAGACTCTGCCGTAAATCCCTTATAACCGATTCTTAATGTAGTGCCTAATGTATAATGATTATCCTTACGTTTAGCCAACTGGATCAGGTCATTATCGTTAATGATACCATCAGGCCCTGCGAAAGTACCATCTGACTGAAGGGGCCCCCTCACGTCCCGATAATATAGCATTCCCGGTCTTAATTTATCGACAGACTGATCAAATACTTGTGTAATGTTATACTGACTTACATAGTTATCAATATCTGCTTGTGTCTTAAACATTCCTAAGTAATCGTATCCCCAAGCCCCAAGGTCAGAAGAGGCATTAGGTCTGGGTTTCCAAGGATATAACATATCAATATCATTGAAATTACCCTGAATGACCCTTCCATCGGACCAAGAAAAACGTGTACTAACGCCGTAGTTAAAATTATTAACTTTATCTTGCCAGCCTAATTCGAACTCTATTCCATAATTATTCTCTCTCCCAAAATTTTCTGCAGCAACTGATCCTCCAACTGTAATCGGAATATTACCTGTACGTTCGATCAATGCATCATGACCTTTGTAATAGAATCCTTCGATTGTGGCCGATAGACGGCTACGTAAAAAACGAGCATCAATACCAACATTATTTTTATACTCTGCACTCCAAGTAGCGTCGCGATTGGGGCTTTTCTCCATTTTCATACCAGTCGTCGCCCCGCCATTCCCGCCAAATACGGCACCTTTACCAGTCTGATAGCTATAGCGTTGTAGCCAATTCCACAGTGGAATTTTATCGCTGCCCAATTTTCCATGCGAAAATCTCAATTTTAAGAAATCTACCCCATCAACTTTAAAGAACTCTTCTTCACTGATTACCCAACCTGCAGAGATGTTATAAAAATTCGCCCAATAGTTTTCTGGAGCAAATTTTGTAGATGCGTCCGAACGAAACAATACCTCTGCCAAATACTTTTCTCCAAACCGATAGTTGATACGACCGACATAACCTAGCGTGCCTGACTCGTAAGCGGCAGTACGTCCATCCACGGCTCCAAACGCTGTACCGAATTGTCCATTGGTGTTTGCAAGTGGATCGTCTTTCCAAACGTCTTCCTGTGAACTCTTTGCTTCTCCTTTTTCTATGGAGAACAAGCCTGAAAACGTGTGTTGTTTCCATTTCTTATCATATAGTGCAGTAAAATTAGCCTGATAATTGTTACCATTCGCATTGGAAAAATAAACACGATTACCATTGCTGAAAGTTGCCGCAATGGGATTGGTACCGAGGTCGTAAATATGTCTATTATCTCCACCATTGGTAAATGTATATGTTTGATATTTCGTTCCGATCTGCGTGCCACGGGAACTTGTAAAGTTTCTAGCATAAGATCCTCTAATGACCAAACCTTTTAACCACGGTGCCTGATATTCCCCACTTAGGTTAACGCCAAATTGTCTAGAATCTGAGGTTGCTAAATTATTTAACCGCTCTAACTCAAAGAAATGATAAGCAGATAAATCTCCTGATGTTCCGGGCAATCGTGCAGGGAGCCCATTTACATAAGCAGGAACATACGGAGCGGCCAATAATAAGTTCCTATAATCGTTATCATCATTTTCACCACCAATTTTATTAAAGGTTTTTTGTAAATCTCCCACGTTTCCAAAAACCTGTATCGCCACCTTGAAATTACTGGCTACTTGAATATCGCTACCTGCTCTAAAGTTCCAACGGTCATAGTCTAAAGTGGATAGATTACCATTCTGTTTGTTATAAGCAACGTTCGCAAAATAGGTAGCTTTATCTGCTCCACCAGAAATATTTAAGGAATGTTTGGTCAAATAGCTGGATTTCCATGCATCATCCAACCAATTGTAAGAATGGTCTTTAAAATAATCCAATTCATCCTGTGAGAAAAATGCTTTTTCAAAACCAGGCCTTGAGGGATCGGTATTATTCCCGTTCGGTCCATTCATAATATTAAAGTACATCCCAAATTGATAGGCATTCATGACTTTTGTTCGATAGGCCTCATCATTGATGGCATAAGAACCGTTATAACTGATTCTTGGCGCACCGATCTTACCTCTTTTTGTTGTGATCAGAATGACACCATCGGCAGCACGTACCCCGTACACTGCGGCAGCACCATCCTTCAACACAGAGATACTTTCTATTTCAGAGGGATCCAAGTTATTGAATTGCGTTGCATCAGGTTGATTTTGTCCATTAACCTGAACTACTCCATCGATAACATACAATGGTTCAGAAGTCCCGCCATCTTTTCCGGCCGCCATACTTCTTCTTACACCTATGGTAGCTTTCGAGCCAGGTCTTGATACGCCCCCACTAACATTTACTCCCAAAAGTCGCCCCGCTAATCCAGCGGCCACGTTCGTCGTAGGCAAATCTTCTATCTCTTCCGCTTTTATTGCCACAACCGATCCTGTCAAATGTGCTTTTTTCTGTGTGGTATAACCAACCGTAACAACCTCATCGAGCTCCTGACTTTCAGCTTCCATGCGTATATTTAACACACTTTGGTTGCCAACCGGTATTTCCAATCTTTTATAGCCAACAAAATTGAGCACCAAAATCTCATTCCCAACGGGCAAGTTCAGCCTAAAAGTACCTCCCTCGTCTGTTGAAGTCGCAGTTTTAGATCCTTTGATGGATATCGTTACTCCCGCCAAAGGTTTTCCATTTTGATCAACCACCTTTCCTGTTATATTTTTAAAAAAAAGCAGATTGAGTTCACTTGGATTCGCACCATAAGAGAAGCATGGAATGGCCCCACCTGTCATTATTCCAATGGCGAGCAGCTTTGCCAACCGAATAGAAGATTTCCTTGGGAATATAAAGTAATTCATAATTTAGGTCCTTGTTTATTGGTTTGTTTTTTTGAGTCTCGCGGCCCACTTGTCACCTTCCTCTTTTAAATTATAGCCGTGAGACGCTAAATAGTTATTGATTTTGCCTTTGTATTTACCGAACCAGGCATGTTTTTTTTCCGAAGATTCGGCCTGCATGGCAAAATCTCGAGCTTCATAAAGTAAACTGTCAATCATATGTACTTCATCTTTTGAAAGACTAGGAATCATATCTTGATAGGCCTTCACGGTGTTCGGATAAACATGATAGGTCATGCCGTTTTTAACTGCTTCAACTTCTGCCGGTGTTAAAACTTGTTTTAACCGGATCACGAAAGCTTGATTTAAATTGGAAGTTTCCTGAAGCGTCTCCTGTGCGATCTGTTCTTTTAGACTCTTATCCGTATTCTCCTTAATTTTCAAATCGCGAAGCGAATAACAGGCATTCAAAAGATAATATTGATCACGAATAATGTGAACCGCTCTCTCTTGCTTGGCTTGATCTGCTAGCGCTAGTTTAGCTACAATTTTTGCAGACCGATCTGTAATAGTTTTCCAATAGGCGTCCTCTGTTTGACTAAATGTCATAGACACGCTTAAAAATAAAATTGTGAATAATGTAAAACGTTTCATAGGCATGAAATGGTTTATCCCTTTTTTGGTTATTAAATATTAAATTAAATAAAGCCCCTTAACTTTATTTCCGTTATAATTGCTCAAAATAAACGTCAAAACGACACAAAATTTCAAGTGCTCAATATAACTGAAAATTTCATCGGCAACCGTCATGTACTATCCTGACCTGCTTGCTATTTGACCTCTAGATTATCCACAACAACACCTTTAGAATCAAGACTATACAGCTTAATAAAATAGGTCCCAGCATTGATCATTGTCTTTGTATCAGTATTGATATAATTCCATTTTCCGGAACGCGTAGGTTCCAATGATACAAGAGTTTTAGGCACCAACACATGCTTATTTTTGTCTAAAATTTCATAGTAAGCACGACGAACTTCCTTAAATGGATTATGATACTTCACCAATAATGAATACACATCCGCTGCACCGACCTGAAACTCCCAAGCGATATAACTCTCACTAGCATTAAATACTAAACGTCTTTGGCCGGCAAACTCAATTTCGGAAACACCTTCCCGCCAAAGGGTTTGATAGGCTTTATAGTTTTTGACCTCCTTCAAGTCATACACTGGAAGAAGCCCACTTTGCTGCTGAAAGACCACAATATCTCCGCCGCGCTCAGTTTTCAGCAAAATTTCCTCGCCTACCTTTAGCACCCTACGGAATACGGCAAAATATTTTCCCGTATTCAATTGTACACTGTCTTTGGTCTCTTCAAAATTGTCCGGTTTCTCATTTCCTAGATAGAAAGCAGTGGTAGGTTCTTTAAAACGTAGATGATAGGTGCTATTGCTATCAAGCTCAAAATAATCTGAGCCAAACAAGGATGGTGGCAAGGAAAAAAACGATGTTACGCTAGGGCCATCCTTTTTCAATACACTGCCTATATCCAGCCAACTATGGAGTTTTATATTCTGACGCGCTAAATCTAGATTATAATGATCTTGACCGCTTGAATCTGAAACTATGGCAATACCCTTCTTTGAGGCAATAGCAATGGCGTGCATTACTGCTTGTCCAGCATAAACGCGTGGGAAATTGATAACAATCTTTCCGTCAGCAACCCTAACAGTATAGTTTTTTCTGACTACGCGCTGGAATCCCGCATTTTTATAAATATCAAACTTATGCTCAACAAGTTGGCCATTGATAGCAATATCGAAAACTCGATCGCCATTGCCTGACGAAAACTTACCATACCAAGGTTCGGCGAAATATAATTCAACTAAATATTCTCCATTAGGTACGTCAAATTGATAGCCCAACTTCTCAAGCCCATATCGGAAGCTCTGAAAAAGAGGCCAGTCTTTAGTTCCTTTAATTGGATCAAAAATAACGCGTTGACTGGCAAAATAAGTGTTCATCCCTTCAAAACTATCCGCCCAAGATTTACTGCCCCAGCCCAATTTCGACCGATACGGTTGGTCAGCTTTCCACTCTACCCCGTATTCATCTGTATAATTATCGCCACCGCAATTAACACGGTAGAGATAATGATATCCAAGATCTGGTTTTAGCATCTTGGATGAGCCTACGGAAAAGTCTCGAAAATGTGGACTTTCGGGAAAATTATGTAGTATAATGGTGTCACGGCTAACGATCTTTCCCCCTATTCGTCCCTCGGCGTACAATATATTATACCTCACCTCAACACCATTAAATTCAATATGCTTTCCAAAACCAGGATGTTGCTTTTTTCCAAGTGACAGGGATCCTAAATCATTGAAAAGTTCGACTTCCTCACAATTCGAAAAAATACGAATGTTGTCTTTCACTCCAGGGGCCAACCACCGATTTGGCCAAGAATGCATTGCGATATAAACCATTGGATGCTTCTTTTTACCATAATGCGACAGATACATGTAATAAGCATCCGTAGGCTCTCCCCAGGGGGTTAATAAACCTTTATAATTAACCGGGCCAATCCTGTCAATATCACGATTTCCTTCTCCCCCCTGAATACGCCCCGGATTATCATGTGAGTTCCAAAGCCATAAATAATGACCAATCGCTTTGGCTTTAACAGAATCTGCTAAACGAACTTTTGTTTGTAGTATATCGACAAAGCGCTCTTCGTTGTAGTTACTCTCGTTAGGAAGATAGGGTGGTTCGGCATGTAAGCCCAAGCTCCTCCAAGCGCCGTACTCCCCTACAAGCTGCTGCTTTTTAAGATCCTCTCCATAGGTGTTTTGATTTCCCCCGTAAGTGCCTGTCCAATTTTGCGGAACATCCCAATCGGTACCACTACCGCCATTACATGTAGTCACCAGTCGTTGTATAGATGCTGTAGGATCTAATTTCCGAATTAGTGCTGTACATTCCCATGCAAAATCTTCGGGTAGTGTACTCTCATTTTCAAGGCCCCACAAAATTACTGAAGGGCTATTTCTACGTTCTCGTACCCATTCTGTTAACAATTTTTTGAAATTTTCTCGAAATGCAGGTGTGTCAAACCAAATATGGGCAGCAAGCTGTGTCCACAATAAAATGCCATGACGATCCCATGCGTGTTGATAGCGCAGGTTATGGGGTTGATGTGCATCACGAAATGAATTGAATCCGAGCGTTCTAATTTGTCTAATCCGGGCATCAATCTCCTCTTTATCAAAGGCATGTGATTGCCCCAACTTATGTTCATACTCCGCAATGCCATTAATAAATATAGGCTTTCCATTAACCAAGAGACGTGGGTCGCCAGAGGGCTTTAAACCTTTTGACCAACGAACAGACCTAACTCCATAACGTGTTTCAACCTCATCGGTAATCTGTCCACCAATTTTGATCTGCATTTTTATGCGATATAGGTAGGGTGAATCCACAGACCATAATTGCGGATTGGCCAAAACCAGATCTTTCAGCCGAATTTCCTTTGTTGTGTTTACTTTTATCTGCTCTTTCGATGTAGATTGAAGAATTGATATCCCTTTCTGATCCAACACTTCGGTTACAATCTCCACATCTTTATTTCTCTGGCTTTTATTACTTATTTCGACGGCTTGATGCACAATAGCCTTTTTATGATCGGCAGTCTCATCGTTCCAATAATGCTCACCAAAAGGCGTAATAGAGACTTCATTTTTCATCAATAGGCTCACTGGCCTAAAAATTCCCATTGGCTGCGATCCTTCAGAAAATCCCCTTTCCGTCGAACAGCCCCCATCTACCCAGGGTAGATCCATAATATGTGCCGGATGGTCTGCTCGAACAGCTAAAAGATTGGGCGTACCATCCAATTTAATTGCATCAGTGACATCCAGTGTAAATGTGGTTCTTCCACCCGCATGGTATCCCACGCGCATACCATTTAACCAAACGGTCGCATAGGAGCCCACCCCTTCGAAGAATAAATAGAACCTATTTTTGTTCTTTTGCTGTTTGATCGAGAAATTTTTTCGATACCAAGAATAACCATGTAAATTGCCATGAAGCAATCTACGATAACCCTCGTAGCCATCCCAATTATGAGGAACATCCACTTTCCGCCAGTCCTTATCTGTCTTAAAAGACACATTGTGAAATCCATTGTATCTTGCGGAATCTTTCTGATGCATTATGGTTTCCCATCCAAAATCCAATGTGATCGTTTTACGGAGTTTTTGGGCATACGAAAATGATCCGCACAATAGCATACAAACGCAATAAAACAGTTTTCTGAACAACGTCAATCTAATCTTCATTATTTCTTTAACTTCAATTCTTTATCAAAGGCATAAGATTCGCCTTTCTTTGTTTTAATCTTTATTTCGTGACGACCATAACGCAAATGGAGTTCTTCTCCTGAAAGCGATTCAACGGCCACCCCTAATAACTGACCGTCTTTCCATTCCATATTGATCTGAAATGCGCCTCGCGCTTTGATTCCTTGGACTTTTCCTGTTCCGATTTCCGCCGGTAATGCCGGTAATAGCTCAATTCCATCCGTGTGGCTCTGGAGTAACATTTCTATAATTCCCGATGCCCCACCGAAATTCCCATCGATCTGAAACGGTGGATGGGCATCAAATAGGTTTGGATAAGAACCACCTCCATTATCCGCCGGCCGCAATAGCATTTTTACCATGTGATAAGCATGCTGAGCGTCTTTTAATCTCGCCCAAAAATTAATTTTCCATGCTAAGCTCCAACCTGTCCCTTCATCTCCCCGTAACACCAACGAGCGCTTTGCAGCTTCAACCAGCTGTGGTGTACCAATCAGATTGATTTCATTTCCCGGGAATAAACCCCACAAATGGGATACATGTCGATGTTTATTCTGCGGATCGTCCATATCTACCAACCACTCCTGCAGTTGTCCATATTGCCCGATTTGGTTAGGTGCAATCTGATTCCGCATGTTGCTAATCGAATCCCGTAAAAGATTATCGCTATCCAGTATCTTGGAGCTTTGGTTGAAAATATCAAATAAGGAGCGAATAATCTGATGATCCATAGTAGGCCCCTTGACCAACCCTCCATTCTCGGGGGAGTTTGAAGGTGAGCTGACCAACCATCCCGTTACTTTGTCCTTGACAAGAAAGTCCTTAAAAAATAAGGTAGCATCCTTAATAATTGAATAATATTCTTTTAAAAAGTGTAAATCTTGTGTGTAAAGATAATGTTCCCAAAGATGTCTCACCAACCAAGCTCCACCTGTTGGCCATATACCATGGTTGGAATTATTAATGGGAGCTGTACCACGCCATAAATCCGTATTGTGATGTAAAACCCAACC
>Ga0308156_1002053_pt1 | contig 19422 bp, 20 predicted proteins | sample PhyAR2_FD_201041 | JGI IMG/M metagenome (GOLD analysis project Ga0308156, IMG submission 201041) | Phyllosphere microbial communities from UC Gill Tract Community Farm, Albany, California, United States - DLSL A.R2 | ecosystem: Host-associated > Plants > Phyllosphere > Unclassified | place: USA... | reverse complement strand
GACCGGACGCCGTGGCGCAGGAACGCCGACGCGGTCGACGCGCCGAGGGCCCTGGCCGTGCGGATGTGGTCGGCTCCGAGCACGTCGAGCACCGCACTCCGGACGTAGCGGGCGATGGACGCGGTCATGACGACCGCGACGGTGATGATCGGCAGGGCGAGGGACTGGAGCGCGTCACCCGGGTACGCCCAGTCGTCGCGCGGGAAGCCGCTCGACGGCAGCAGGCCCCACTGCAGCGACACGACCTGCACGAGCAGGATGCCGATCCAGAACACGGGGACGGCGACGCCGAGCTGCGTGATGCCGGACAGCAGCACGCCGTACCAGCGGTCGGCCCGCGCCGCGGCGACGAACCCGACCACGCTCGCCAGCACGATCGCGACGACGAACGCGATGAGGGTCAGCGGCACGGTGACGACGAGTCGCTGCGCCAGGTCCGGCAGGACCGGCAGGCCGCTCGTGAACGAGGTGCCGAGGTCGAACCGCAGCATCTGTCCGAGCCACGTCGCGAACTGCTGCGCCAGCGGGAGGTCGGAGCCGACCGCCCGCCGGGCCGCCTCGACCTGGTCCGGGGTGGCGTTGGCGGCGAGCAGGGCGTTCGCCGGGTCGCCCGGCAGGATCCGCAGGAGCGCGAAGACCACCACGAGCGCCACGAGCAGGGACACCACGAGGATGCCGAGGCGGCGGAGGACGTAGCGGGTCATGCGGGGGAGCGGGATCCTGTCGGGCTGACGGTGCTGTCGGGCGGGGCGGGACTACTCGACGGTGATCCCGGAGACGGGGAACTGCGAGTTCAGCCCGTTCTTCCAGTATCCCGTGACGTCCTTGTCCGACACGACGATCTGCGGGTAGAGGTACAGCCAGTCGCTGGCGGCGTCGCGGACGATCTGCTCGTTCGCCTGCTTGAGCAGCGCGGTCTGCTGGTCCTCGGACGAGGCCTGCTCCGCGTCGCTGATGTCCTGCTGCACCGAGCCGTTGTCGTACCCGAAGTAGAAGTCCGGGTTGCCGTAGAACACGACGTCACGGTCGTTGACGTGCTCCTGCAGCGTCGCCTCGAAGTCGTGCTGCTGGTACACCTTCGTGTACCACTCGTCGGCGCTGATCGAGTTCACCTTCACGGTGACACCGACCTTCCGCAGGGCGCTCTGCAGGTACTGCGCGACGGCGGGGTGCGGGTCGTACGTCGGGGTGTCGAGCGTGAAGGTGAACCCGTCCGCCTTGCCCGCCTCGGCGAGGAGCTGCTTCGCCTTCGCCGGGTCGTAGGCGTTGACGCTCGTCAGGTCCTCGTACCAGGGGTCGGTCGGCGGGACCATCGAACCGTTGACCGTGCCGTAGTCGCCCCAGATCGCCTGGAGCAGTGCCTTGCGGTCGACGGCGGCCGAGATCGCCTGGCGGAGCTTCACGTCGGTGAAGGGTCCCTCGGCGTCGTTGAAGGCGAGGAGCTCCTTGGTCGTCGACTTCCCCTCGCTGACGGTGTACTTGCTCGTGTCCGCGGTGAAGCGCGACAGGGCGTCCGGCGACTGGATGCTCGTGACGACGTCGACGCTCCCGCTGGCCAGCGCGTTCGACAGGGTCGAGGCGCTGGTGAAGTACTGGAACTCGACACCGCCGTTCGCCGGCTGCTTCCCCCAGTACCCGGAGAAGGGCTCGAGCGACAGGGACGAGCCGCGCTTGCGGTCGGCGAGCTCGTACGGCCCGGTGCCGTCCTCCTCGGTCTTCAGCGACTTCTCGTCCGACGGCACGATCCACACGTACGACAGGTTGTAGACGAACGAGATCGACCGCTGCGACAGGTGCACCACGACGGTGTCCTCGTCCGGCGTGTCGATGCCCTTGATGACGGCGAGGCTCGACTTGCGGGAGGACTGCGAGTCCTCGGCGGTGACGCGCTCGATGCTGCTCTTCACGTCGGCGCTCGTCATGGTGCCGCCGCCGTGGAAGCGGACGCCCTTGCGGAGCGTGAACGTGTAGGTCAGTCCGTCCTTCGACGTGTCGTACGACGAGGCGAGGAGCGGCGAGACGTCGCCGTCGTCGCCGAGGCGGAAGAGCCCTTCGTACACGTTGTCCTGGAAGGCCTCGTTGACGCCCTGGCCGCCGCCGTCGACGTTCGACAGGTTCGTCGGCTCGTACAGCGAGCCCACGACGACGGTCGCGTCGGCGCCCGACGACGACCCGCCGTTCGCGGACGAGCAGCCCGCGAGCGTGAGGGCGAGGGCGACGCCGGTGGCGACGATGGGGAGGGTGCGGGACTTCACGGGACTCCTGGTGGGGAAGCGGGGGGTCGGGGAGGTGGTGGGGGTGGTTCAGCTGCGGTGCGCGACGTACCGCTCGCCGGCGTGCACCGGCACGTGCAGCCGGTTCTGGAACGGCGGGAGCGGGCAGTTGTACTGGTCGCTGAAGCCGCACGGCGGCACGAAGGCGTGGTTGAAGTCGAGGACGACCGCGGACTCCTCGCCGGTCGACGACCCCTCGGGCCGCTCGACGAACAGGAACCGGCCGGTGCCGTAGGTGCGCTCGGCCTCGTCGGCGCTGCCGTTGGTCGGGTCGCCGAACACGAGCAGCAGCGTGCCGTCGTCGTCGAACGCACTGAGGCGGTACTCGCGGCCGTCGATCGTCGCGGTGATGTCGCCGGGGACGACGAGGTCGCGCGTGCTGCCGGCGGCGTCGCGGAGGTGCTCGTAGGGGATGGTCCGGCCGGGCTCGGCGGGGGTGAAGCGTGCCTCGATGCGCCACGACGGGTCGTAGGGGAAGACCGGGGTGCCGTCGTACGACCGGTTCGCGGGCGACTCGGCGTCCCACAGGCGGTACCCGTGCTCGGGGGCGCCCGTGTCGATGTCCCTGCGGTGCACGCGGGTGGCGGTGACGGAGGCCGGCTGCCCGACGAGGGCCTGCTCGAGGTCGGGCTCGGCGCCGCCCGGCAGCCACGTGGTCTCCACCAGGGCCAGGTCGCCCTGCGGCCCGGTCACCCGCTGCCGACGGGCCTCGCGCCAGGCGTGCCAGGACGCGGGCTCGGGTGCGTGCGTGGGGGAGGGGTCGACGGTGCTCACGGGTCCGTACAATCGCACACCGCCCGTCGGGTATTCCCGCCCCGCGTCACGCGGGGCAACACGCGTGTGCGTTCTTCGGACTTGCCCGTGGATCTCAGGCGGTTCCCCAGCTGGTGACCCTACGGTTCCAGGAAGCGCGGATGCGTGAACTCCCCGGACCGGTCGAAGGATCGTTCACCACAGAAGGTCGGTCTCTGCGATGACCACGACTCCGCTCGCTCCCGGTTACACCCGGACCCGTCCCGGGCCCGGCAGCCGCAACGGCACCTCCACCTACTCCGCGCTCCTGGCGCAGGTCAAGGAACAGGGGCTGCTGCGTCGCCGTACCGGGTTCTACTGGTCGCTCTTCGGCAGTCTCGTCGTCGGCCTCGCGCTGACCTGGGTCGCGTTCGCGTTCCTCGGTGACTCCTGGTTCCAGCTGATCGTCGCCGGAGCGCTCGGCGTCATCTTCACGCAGTTCGCGTTCCTGTCCCACGAGGCCGCCCACCGTCAGGTGTTCGCGTCGCAGAAGTGGAACGACCACGCCGGCCGCTGGCTCGGCACGTTCATGGTCGGGCTCAGCTACTCGTGGTGGATGAACAAGCACACCCGCCACCACGGCAACCCGAACACCGTCGGCAAGGACCCGGACATCTCCCCGGACGGCATCCGGTTCCTGCCGGAGGACGCGGCCGCCGTCCGCGGCCCGCTCATGCGGACCTTCATGCGCTTCCAGGGCTGGCTGTTCTTCCCCCTCCTCACGCTCGAGGGCCTCAACCTGCACCGTTACGCCGTCGTCTCGATCGTGACCGGCAACGGCACCAAGGCAGACCGCAAGCACCGCTGGCTCGAGGGTGCGATGCTCGTCGCCCGCTTCGGCATCTACCTGACGATCGTGTTCTGGTTCCTGCCGTTCGGCATGGCCTGCGCGTTCCTCGGTGTGCAGCTCGCCGTGTTCGGCGTCATGATGGGTGCCTCGTTCGCCCCGAACCACAAGGGCATGCCGACGATCGCGCACGACGCGAAGGTCGACTTCTTCTCGCGCCAGGTCCGCACCTCCCGCAACATCCGTGGCGGCTGGTGGGTGTCGTTCCTCATGGGCGGCCTCAACTACCAGGTCGAGCACCACCTGTTCCCGTCGATGCCCCGTCCGGCGCTCAAGCAGGCGCGGCTGCTCGTCCGCGACCACTGCGACACCCTCGACGTGCCCTACACGGAGACGACGCTGCTGCGGTCGTACGGCATCGTGGTCAACTACCTCAACCGGGTCGGCCTCGCGGCGCGCGACCCCTTCGCCTGCCCGATGGTGACGCAGCTGCGCATCCACTGACGACCGTCCGACCGAGAGCACGCCGCACCACGTGGACACGTGGAGCGGCGTGTTCTTCGTCGTCCCGCCACCTCCGCGCACGTGCGGACTTGCGGTACCGCAGCCGCCTGCGGGATGTCGCAGGTCTGCGCGGGTTGCCGCAGAGGGCCACCGCGCGGACGTGAGGCCGGGTTAGCGTCGAGAGACCACAGTCCGCAGCACGGTGAACGGGGCCCGAATGCTCATCTCGACCGACACGACGGGGGCAGCGATGACGCCGCAGCCCGACGACCGCACGACCCGCGTCGGCCGAGCCGGTACCGCCCAGCGTGACGAGGTGCCCGCGACGCCCTCGTCCGAGACCTCCGTCCTCGACGGCCTCGCCGCCGTCGCCGAACGCGCACCGGACGCGGTCGCCCTGGTCGACGAGCACGGCTCGACCACCCACGGCGAGCTCGACCGCACGGCCCGCGCACTCGGCCTGCTGCTGCACGAGCGCCTCACCCCGGACGACCACACCGGGCGGGGCGTCGACGCCGGCCCCGGCACCGCGACGGTGCCCGTCGGCACGATGCTCGGCCACAGCGCCGCCTCCGTCGTCGCGCTCCTCGGACTGCTCCACGCCGGCCGCGTCGTCGTCGCGCTCGACCCCTTCCTGCCCGAGGCCCGTCTGCAGCACGTGATGTCGCTCGCCGGGATCGTCGACGTCGTCGCCGACGCCGAGCACGGCGACCGTGCGGCATCGCTCGTGCCGGACCACGGCCGTGTCCTGCCGTTCGAGGACGTCCTCGCCGAGGCCCGCGTGATCGCGGCCACCCCCGGGGACATCGCCGTCGTGCCGGGCGCCCGTGACCTCGGTGGACGCGACCCGATGGTCATCATCTTCACCTCCGGCTCCACCGGTGCGCCGAAGGGCGTGACGATGACGCACCGCCAGATCGTCGTCGACACCGTCGCCCAGCGGGAGTCCTTCCGCTACGCCCCGGCGGACCGGATCGCCTCGGTGCTGCCGCACGGGTTCGCGGCGGGCTGCACGCTCGTCCTCTCCGCGCTGCTCGCCGGTGCGTCCCTGCACGTCGCCGACCCCCGCAAGACCGGCGTCGACCGCCTGGTCACCTGGGTCCGCGACGCGGGGCTGACGACCCTCCACACCACGCCCCACCTCGTCCGGTCGATCACCGGTGCCCTGGACCCGGCCGACGACCGCCTGCGCGGGCTGCGGCTCGTGGCGACGGTCGGCGAGGCCGTGACCGGCACCGACATCCGCGGCCTCCGGCCGCTGCTCGGCGCCGACACGTCGTTCTGCAACTGGACGGGCTCGAGCGAGACCGCCGTCTACGCCGTGCACGAGATCCGCGCCGGCGACCCGGTGCCGGAGCGGAGCGTGCCGTCCGGCCGCATCGTGACCGGCAAGCGCATCGAGGTCCGCCGGCCCGACGGGTCCGTCGCCGACGCCGGCGAGAGCGGCGAGGTCGTCTGCATCTCGGACGCGATGACCAGCGGGTACTGGGGCGCGCCCGACGTGACCGCCACCCGTGCGGGGACGACCGCCGACGGCACCCCCACGTGGGCGATCGGCGACCTCGGACGGTTCGACGAGCACGGTGCCCTCACGCTCCTCGGCCGTGCCGACGACGCCGTGAAGGTCCGCGGCTACCTGGTGGAGCCGAGCGAGGTCGAGGCGGCACTCCGCACGGTCGACGCCGTGCAGGAGGCCGTCGTGATCGCCGTGAAGGCGCCGCCGGCCCCGACGCGCCTCGTCGCCTACGTGGTCAGCCGGCCCGGACGTCGCTCGCCGTCGCCGGCCGCGATCCGCAAGGCCCTCCGCGAGCTCCTGCCCGACTACATGGTCCCGACGTCGATCGTGCCGCTGCCCACCCTGCCCCGCAACGAGCGCGGCAAGGTCGACCGGGCAGCGCTGCCCGAGGCGCCGGCACTCGGCACGACCCTGGGCGAGGACGGCGAGGAACTCGGCGAGGACACCTACGACCAGTGGCAGCTCGCCGTCGGCCAGATCTGGGCCGAGGTCCTCGGCCTGCCCTCGGTCGGGCCGCTCGAGCTCCCCGCCGTCGGCCTCGACAACGACTTCTCCGCACTCGGCGGCGACTCGCTGTCCGCCGAGGAGATGCTCGCCGCCGTCGCCGACCGGCTCGGCGTCGACGTCCCCTCCTCGGAACTCCTCGAGCACCCGACGCTCCGCACCTTCACCGCCCGGATCCGGCTCGGCGCGGCGGCGGTCCCGACCCACCCCGACATCGTCACCCTCACCGCGCGCACCAGCGACGGTGCGGAGCCGCTGTTCTGCGTGGCCGGTGCGGGTGCGCTCGCGCTCACCTTCGTCCCGCTCGCACGCCACCTGGGCGACCGACCGCTGTTCGCCTTCCAGCAGCACGGCCTCGAGCGTCGTGCCGTGCCGGACCGCAGCATCCCCGCGATGGCCCGCCGCTACATCGAGCTCATGCGCGTCGTGCAGCCGCGCGGTCCGTACACGCTCGTGGGCCACTCGTTCGGTGGCCTGGTGGCGCTCGAGATGGCAGCGGTGCTGACCGAGGCCGGACACGAGGTCCGACGGGTCGTCCTCCTCGACACCTACCTGCCCGAGCAGGCGTCCGAGCAGGCCGACGTCGTCGAGTTCGGGCAGCTCGACCTGGGCCGCCGCACCACCCGGTCGGTCCCCGGCGTGCTGCAGCGGCTCGCGTCGAGCACGGCGGCGCTGCGGGGCAAGTTCGACGCTCCGTTCGCCCGCATCGCCCGGCGCGCACGCGGCCACGGGGCGGGTGTCTTCCGCTGGGAGGGGCAGCGCCACTTCCGTGCCTTCTTCGACCACGCGCTCCTGGTGTCGCGCGGGTACGAACCCCGTCCGTACTCCGGCCCGGTCACGCTCGTGATCGCCGACGGCAACGACTCGGGCCCGTCCCGGTGGGCTCGGTTCCTCCGCGGCGAGGTCGACGAGGTGCGCGTGCACGCCGAGCACAGCTCGGTCCTGCGCGAGCCGCACGTCGACCAGGTCGCGGGTGTGATCGCGGAGCTCCCCGCCGCCTGAGCGGGCGGCCGCCGGCGGTGACCGCCGAGACGGACGGGAGGCGCTGCACCGGACCGGTGCAGCGCCTCCCGTCCGTCGTCGGTGTGCGTCGATCGCACAGGACGCACCAGCGCTGTCCGGTTACGCACCGCAACGGTGCACGCTCCGTCCTCCCGGGGGACAAGAAGGGCTCCTGATGCCGCTTTCCTGGGGATACGCCTGGCACGGAACGGGGGACGTGACGAATCTCGGTGTCACCCCGTCTCATCCGTGAACAGCATCCGCTGGGAGCGAGTCCCGGCGGGCATCGAGAGGAGCACTTCCATGGCTGACACCAGCATCCCCACCCCGGCGACGACCGCGACGCGGTCGACGGGCACCAGCACCACGGGCAGCACGACGGGCAGCACGACGACGGGCAGCACGACGGGTGGTAACGCTTCGGGCACGGCGGGCAAGACCACGATCGATGACACGGTCGTGTCGAAGGTCGCCGGGATCGCGGCGCGTGAGGTCAACGGTGTGCACTCGCTCGGTGGCGGTGCCGCGCGGGCGATCGGTGCGCTCCGTGGCGCGATCGGGCAGACCGACCACGGTCAGGGTGTGAAGGTCGAGGTCGGTGAGAAGCAGGTCGCTGCGGACATCACGATCGTCGCGGAGTACCCGGTGTCGTTGCAGCAGGTCGCGGACGGTGTCCGTTCGGCGGTGTCGCGTGCGCTGGAGCAGATCGTGGGCATGGAGGTCGCGGAGGTCAACGTGACCGTCCAGGACGTCTTCATCCCGGGTGACGACGACGACAACGACGACAAGAAGGAGTCCCGCGTTGAGTAACACACTGGTCGGTGCCCTGATCGGGGCGATCCTCGCCGTCGTGGCGTTGCAGTTCGGGTTCTGGGGCTTCGTCCTGGTGGTCGTGTTCGGTTTGGTCGGTGCCCTCGTGGCAGCGTTGGTGACCGGGAAGATCGACCGGGGTGCCCTGACCGACGTGCTGACCGGACGTCGGAGCTCCCGGTGAACCCCGGCCCGGTCGTCCCGGGCCGTGTCGAGATCACGGCCCGGGCGTTGACGACGCTGGCTCGGGCGGTCGCGGCGGAACGTCTCGGGGTGCCCGCGAAGCGGCTCCGGGTGGGCCTGGACGACGCGCAGGGGTCCCTGGCGGTGGAGGTGACCGGGCCCATCCGGGAGCAGTCCGACATCGTCGCCGCCGCGACGGCCGCGAGCGAGGGCATCAAGCAGCGTGTCGGCGAGTTGTCCGGCCGGCGGGTGGGTCGGACCCACATCGAACTGACCGGCATCGTGCGTGCGCACGAGGGCCGGGTCCGGTAGGAGGCACCATGAGCACGCAACCCCTGGAGCGGCGTCTTCGCCGTCGCAGCATCCACCGGTCCCGGTCCACCGCCGTCGCGGTCACCCTGGCCGTCGTCGCGGTCATCGCGGCGTGGATCGGCACCGAAGCAGTCCTGCAGGCCATCGGGCAGGCGCCGCTGCTGGCGGACCCGCAGACCGTCGTCGACACCGCCCTGCAACCCGACGCGGCGTTCACGAGCATCGTCGAGGTGATCGCCGTCGCCCTGGTGGTCCTCGGGATCGTCCTGGTCGTGTTGGCGCTCACGCCCGGCCGGCAGCACCGGTCCGGGATCGACCACGACCGTGGTGCGGTGATCATCGACACCCGGATCCTGGCCTCCACCGCCGCGAACGCTGCCGCGACCGCGGCGGGTGTGCCGGAGTCGAACACGTCCGCGTCCGCGAAGGGCCACCGCACCCAGGTGCACGTGGTGCCCCTGTCCGGCATCCCCGTCGACACCCACGCCGTCGAGCAGGCCGTCCGAGACCGCCTCGGCCGGCTCGGCGGCAAGCACGGCACCGCCGTGACGGTCCACGTGGAGCAGAAGGGAACGCTGACATGACCACCACCAACCGCGGCTTCAACCGGGTCCTGTTGTTCCTGATCGGTCTGATCAGCATCGTCGTCGGTGTGGTCATCGGCGCGGGCGTACTGCACCCCGTCCGCGACGCACTCCAGCAGTACGTGACGGTGCCGGAGCAGGTCACCGTGCCCGACACCGCGTTGTGGATCATCGCCGGTGTCTGCGCGGTCGTGGTCGTCCTGGCCCTGGTCGTGATCTGCACCCGCGGTGGTGGCGGCACCAGTGTCGCCGTCCGGGAACGCTCCGGTGACGACCAGGTCACCGTCAACGTCGCCCTCGTCCGGGACGTGATCGCCCACGAACTCGCCGACGTCCGCGACGTCGTCACCACCAAGGTCGACACGTACCTGGTCAAGAAGCAGCGTGCTGCACGGATCCGGGTCCACGTCCGCCGCGGCGGCGACGCCGTCACCGTCCTCGACGCCGTCGACCACGCCGTCACCACCCTCGACCACACCCTCGGCCGAGCAGTCCCGGTCCTGGTCCACCTCACCGGCGGCACCCGCACCACACTCGCACGACCCACCCGCGTCCACTGACGCACACTGGAGGACACCATGCGCAACCGCATCATCGTCATCGGACTCATCGCCCTCGTCGGCATCTGGGTCGGATCGCGCTCGAACCGTCCCGTCGTCAAGAAGACGAGCACGGCCGAGACCATCCGCAAGGCCTGGAACGACCCGCACGCGCGCAAGCAGCGCGCGAAGCTCCGCAAGAAGATCGAGAAGGCCGCGTCGCACTGACGCGGGGTCCACGGGACGGGAGGCGCGGTGCCAGCTGGCACCGCGCCTCCCGTCCGTTCGTCACGCGGTGACCGGCGTCAGTGCCGGACCTCGTAGCGGAGCAGCACCACACCGTTCGCGAAGGCCTTCGTCTCGAGCAGGTCGAGCAGGAGCGGCGGCCGCGACCCCGATGCCGGCGGATCGAACAGCGGCCGACCGGTACCGAGCACGGCCGGGTGCACGAACAGCAGCAGCTCGTCGATCAGGCCCGCGTCGAGCAGCTGCCCGCCGAGGTCCGCACCGCCCACCCCGACGTCGCCGGAGCCCTCGGCACGGATCCTCGCGAGCTGTTCGATCGCGTCGCCGTCGGCGCCGACGACCCGGGTGTCGTGGTCGGCCTCGGTGCGGGTCCGCGACACGAGGACCTTCGGTTGCGCCGTCCAGATCTCGCCGTACTCCCGCTCGACCGGCGTCAGGTCCTCGTCGTACCGCGCGTCCGGCCAGTACGGGTCCATCATGTCCCGCACCACACGGCCCTCGATCGACAGGGTCATCGCGCGAGCGCGGTCGTTGAACTCCTGGTGGAGCACGTCGTCGATGCGGATCCAGCCGGGGGCGTCGGGGCCGCCGTGCTCGCCGGGGACGGCTTCGATGCGCCCGTCCAGCGAGACGTTCATCCAGTACACGAACCGTGCGGGCATCGGGACTCCTTCGTCGGCCGACCGTTCGCCGCCGAGGCTACCGCGCGCCCGGCACGCCGGACCGGTCAGTCCGCGTCGGTGAGCGCGGCCGCGTACGCGCGGACCGACCGGTTGTAGCGGGGGAGCGACGGCTCGACGGCCTCGACGGCGACCCGCAGCGCTTCGTCGACCCGACCGGCGCTGTGCAGCGCGAGTGCGAGGAACACCCGGGGCGCGGCCCCGGTCGCCGGGTGCCACTGCGCTCCGTCGAGCATCGCGATCGCCTCGTCGACGCGGCCGAGGTTCCGCAGCGTCGACGCGTGCTGCACCACCAGCCGCGCGGCGCGGTCCGGGTCGACGGTCGCGAGCCCCGCTGCCGTCGCGGCCGCGTACTGCTCGTGGGCGTCGGCCTCGCGCCCGCCGGAGTCGAACGCGCCACCGAGCTCGAACGCGCCGAGCGCCGGGTGCGGTGCGGCTGCGGCGAGTCCCCGCATGCGTGCGATCCGTTCGACACCCTCGACCGCGTCGTCCGCCCAGAGCGCCGCGACGTCGTCCTCCCACGCCGCGTCGGTCGGGAGGCGCGTGGCGGCGTCCTCCCGTCCCTCCCGTCCGTCGTCGGGTCCGCTCGTCGTACTGTGGCGCTCGTCCATGCGGCCCACGCTACCGAGGTGGCGGCAGCCGACCGGTGCCGGAGCGGACACGGTCCGTCCACCGAACGTGGTGGTGCGGACGCATCCGGTGTCGGGATGCGAAGATGCATCGTTGCCAGCTGCCACCGACGACGAGGAACGCATGGGACACGACGACGACGCCGCGCCGCTCCTCGACGGTCGGTACCGCATCGAGGGCGCCATCGGACAGGGCGGCATGTCGGTGGTGCACCGCGCGACCGACGAGGTCCTGCACCGTCCGGTCGCGGTGAAGCTCTTCCACCCCGGCTCGGTCGACATCGCCCGGCAGGAGGCCGAGCTCGGGGTCCTCGCGTCCCTCGAGCACCACAACCTCGTCAGCCTCCTCGACGCCGGCGTCGTCACCGGTGCGGACGGCACAGCGCAGCGGTACATCGTCATGTCGCTCGTCATCGGTCAGGACCTCGAGGCCCGGCTGTCCGTGGGGCCGCTGGCCTCGCGGCACATCGCGGAGATCGGCTACGACATGGCCGAGGCGCTCGACTACATCCACGCCCACGGGGTCGTGCACCGGGACATCAAGCCGTCGAACATCCTGCTCGTCGACTACGGCAACGGCTCCGAGCGGGCGCGCGCCCGGCTGACGGACTTCGGGATCGCACTCGCGGCCGGGGTCGAACGCCTCACCGCGGACGGCGTGACGACGGGGACGGCCGCCTACCTGAGCCCCGAGCAGGCCCGCGGCGCCGAGGTCGGACCGGCGAGCGACGTGTACTCGCTCGGGCTCGTGCTGCTGCAGTGCTTCACGCGCCGCCGCGAGTTCCCCGGGTCGCTGGTCGAGTCGGCGATCGCGCGACTCTCCCGCGACCCGGTGGTGCCGGAGCCCCTGCCCGAGCGCTGGAAGCACCTGCTCCGGGCGATGACCGCGCAGGACCCGGCGGCACGTCCGCTCGGCGGCCAGCTGGTCGTGATGCTCCGCGACGTGCTCATCGCCGAGACGGCGGACACCACGGCGGCGCAGGGTCCGGCGGCGGAGAGCGCGGGTCCGGGGGGCACGCCTGCGGAGGGCGCGTCGGCGACCACCGGGACGACGCACGCCGTGACGGACGCCGCCCTGCGACCGGACGCCACCCACGCGCCGGGTGCCGGGGAACGACCCGCGACCCTCGACTCGCTGCCCGAGGAGTCGCTCCAGCGCACCGTCGCGATGGCCGCGCGGTTGTTCGACGCGCCGATCGCCCTGGTCGACGTGCTCGACGAGGACCGCGAGTGGTCGCAGTCGTGGATCGCCGACGGCGTCGACGAGGCCGCGCGGAGCATCAGCTTCCGGAACGGCTTCGCACCCGTGCCCGTCCCGGTCGTGATCCCGGACGGGTCCGTCCACCCGGAGATGCGGCAGAGCCCGCTCGTGACCGGACCGCTCGGCATCCGGTTCTACGTCAGCGTGCCCCTGCTCCGGCACGACGGCACCGCGGTGGGGACCCTCGCGGTGCTCGACGTCCGCCCGCGCGAGGCGTCCGAGGCCGACCTGGCGAACCTGCGCGACCTCGCTGCCCTGGCGACGACGCAGCTCGAGATCCGGCAGGAGACCCTGCGCACCACGAGCGACGCCCTGCCGATCGACGGCGGGCGCCGCTGACCGGGGTCAGGCTCCCGGGCGTCCCGCGGACCAGCCCTGGGCGTGTTCGGCCTGCTCGGCGGTGAGCCGGGTGACGGCGCCGCAGTTGACGCACTCGTTCCTATAGGACCGGGAGAGCGGCACGAGCGGCACGAAGAACAGGCTGAGCTTGGTCGTGCGACGGACGACGCGCTGTGCCGCGTGCACGCCGCACACCCCGCAGACGAAGTGCACGACGGTGAGCAGGGTGTCGGTACCGCGGGTGCCGAAGATCAGGAACACGGGGTCGAGGCTACGCGGGCGCCCCCGACCGGCACTCGGTTCCGGTCGGACCGCCGGTCACGCCGCGGCGCGCCGGACCAGCACGACGCTGTCGACCGTGTCGTGCCGTTCCCCGTCCGGTCCGGTCGCGGTGCGCGGACGCCCTTCGGCGGCGACCACGTCCCAGCCCGCGTCGAGCTGCAGCGCCGCCAGGTCGTCCTCCGGCGACGGGAACCGGTACGCGCGGAAGTCCTCGGGCAGGTCGGCGTGGGGCGGTGCGGCGTGCGCGGTGACGAGCAGGTGCCCGCCCGCGGCGACGAACCCCGTCGCCCGGTGCAGGATCGCGGCCCGCGGGATCTCGACCGGCCACGACTGCAGGAACGACGCGGTCACCAGGTCGAACCGTTCGTCGTCGTCGGGCGTCCAGGTCGCGACGTCGGCGGCGACGAACGTCGTGCGGTCCCCGACGCCGGCGGCCGCCGCAGCCCGCCGTCCCCGCTCTGCAGCCGTGCCCGACAGGTCGACGCCCGTCGTCGTCCAGCCCTGTCCGGCCAGCCAGACCACGTCCCCGCCCTCGCCGCACCCGAGGTCGAGCGCCCGTCCGGCGCCCCGCGGCAGCGTCGGGGCGACCGCGGCGAGCACCGCGTTCACCCGACCCGACCAGATCCCGTCGCCGCCGGCGTAGCGCGCCTCCCACCACGCGCTCGCGCTGGTCGGTGCGTCGCTTCCGTCCGTCCCGTGCCCGTCCTCGCGGACGGGCGTGCCGTGCTCGGAGCCGGTGTGCTCGTGTCCCTGCATGCGCCCAGTGCACCGCGGACCGCCCGACGGACGCAAGCGCCGTTGCCGTGCCGGCAACAGCCCGGGACCTGCACGGCGTCCGCCCGCGGGTGTCCACCGGGCCCGAGCCGCGCCTCCTGGCGGGTCCTGCGTGGGGTCGGTCGGGTCCGGACACGGGCGCCGTCCGCGCCGGGACCCCGGCGATGCGCGTACCGTCGCGGACACGACGAGATCGTCCGGCACCTGCGTCGCGAACGACGGACACCGTCGACGCCGACCCGCACGGCGCAGGGCGGTCGTGATGCAGGGAGCACGACATGTCGACGTACGAGTCCGACCACCGGGTCCAGCAGGTCCGGGTCACCACCTACCGCACCCTCCGACGCGCGGCACGCCGCGGCTGGGCCGTGCCCGAGGGGCCGACCACCCCGTCGCTCGCCGACCTCGCACGGGTCCGCGGTCCGGGACACGGCGACCGCACGTGACACCCACGACGGAGGACCCGCCCGCCGCGGCACGGCCGGGGGCGCTCCGGCGCACCGCCGTCCGTCAGGTCCTCCGCAGCGGCACCGAGCCGGACGAGGCCCGGCGCGTCCTCGCCGAGACGTCCGGGGCGCGGGACGTCGTGTTCGGCGCCGTGCCCGGGGACGGCGCGTTCACCTTCCGGTACCGCGCGGTCGGCGACGGCTGCGTGAGCCTGCGCTCGTCGTCGGTCTCGGCGCCCCGGACCGCCGTCCTGGTGCCGGAACGGCAGTACGTCCTGGCCTGGTCGGGGGACGGCGGGGTCGTCGTCGACCCCGACCGCGAGGACGGCGTCACCCTCCGTCCGGGCGTCCCCGTGATGCTCCCCGCGGGCCGTCCGTTCGCGGTCGCCGTCCCGGCCGGCACCGTCCACGTCGTCCACTTCGCTGCGGACTTCCTCGAAGCGGTCGCCGTCGTCGGCGGATCGGCCGCGCCCGTGCCGCTCGCGTTCCCCGTCTCGGTCGCGTCCACCCGGCTCGTCCCGCTCCAGCGGGTCCTCCGCGAGGTCGCCGAGCCGATGCTCGACCTGTCGATCGTCGACGGCGCGCGGGCCGTCCTCGACCTGACCCTCGCCGAGGCCGTCATCGACGCCTTCCGGCCCGGTCCCGACGGCGGACTGCCGGACGTGCCGGTCGCCGCACTCGACCGGGCGAAGGCGTACATGTACGCGCACTTCGTCCGTCCGCTGACGGCAGCCGAGATCGCCACCGCGGCCGAGATCAGTGTCCGCACCCTGCAGGAGACCTTCCAACGGCAGGAGGCGACGACCCCGACCGCTTTCCTCCGAGACCTCCGGCTCGCCAAGGCGCGGCTCGCACTGCAGCTCGCCGACGTCGACGAGACCACCGTCGCCGAGGTGGCCCACTCGTGCGGCTTCCGCCACATGGGACGGTTCTCCGGGGCGTACGCGGAGCAGTACGGGGAGCACCCGGGGGAGACCCTGCGCGGCCAGCGCCGGCTGATCGCCGTCGCCGGGACGCCCGCGCCGGGCGTCCTGCCGCTCGGGGGGAGTGCCTCCGTCCGCTGACCCCGGGTGCTGTCCGGATCCGCAGGTCGGCCGGGAGGCACGCGGCGCGTCCACCGCGCACCCCCGGTCCGGTGTGAGGTCACCTGGGTAGCGTGCAGGGATGCAGCCCGGAACGTCGCCCGCCACCGACGCGGACACCGTCGCCACGGCCGTCCGCGGCACCGGCGCCCCGGTGCTGGTCCTCCACGGCACCCCCGGCGGCATCGGGGCAGCGGACGTCATGGGACGGTTCCTGTCGTCGGAGCGCTTCCGGGTCACCACCGTCGCCCGCCCCGGGTACGCGGGGACCCCGCTCGTGCCCGGTCGGTCGTCGCTGGACGACGAGGCCGACCGGTACGCCGCACTCCTCGACCGTGCCGGCACGGACCGGACCGCGGTGCTCGCCTGGTCCGGCGGCGGTCCGGCCGCCTACCGCTTCGTCGTCCGGCACCCGGACCGCGTCAGTGCGCTCGTCGTCGCAGCGGGCCTGTCCGGACGGTGGGTCCCACCGCGGTCGTCGCCCGCCGAGTGGGTGGTCGAGCACACGGCGCTCGGTGCCGTGCTCGCCGGCGTCGCGGCACGGCTCCTGCCGACCGCCGTGGTGCGCACCGCCGAGGCCGGCGTCAGCGCACTGCGCGGACGAGCCCTCAGCGCGCACGTCGCGGACGTCACGCGCGACGCCGGCCGTCGCCGGACCGTCCTCGACCTCTCGACGAGCGGGAACGCCGGCGGTGCCAACCGTCCCGGGTGGGACAACGACGTCCGGGTGCTCGGGGCGGTCGACGACCTCGGACTCGGTGCGGTCCGGGCGCCCACGCTGCTCGTGCACGGTGACGCCGACACCGAGGTGCCGTTCAGCCACAGCGCCCGCGCCGCCGCAGCCGTGCCGGACGTCGACCTCGTGACGCTGCCGGGCGGGACGCACTTCGCGCTCTGGGACCACCACGACGCCACCGCGGTGCAGGACCGTGTGCGCCGGCACCTCGAGCGCGACTGACCGCACCCCGTCCGTACCGTCGCCACCCGGCCGTGGCCGTCGAAGCTGTGACCAACCGCAGGCTCGGAGCACCGTGACCGGGGTGACCCCCCGGGCCGTTACCGGTACGTTACCTTCCCGAGTCGATCGTCAGACCCGGAAGGAACCATGGGACGTCACGCCCTGCCCGCAGCCCCCGAGCCGCCCGCGCCCGCCGAGCTGCGTCGTCCCCGTGGTCGTCGTGCTGCACCGGTCCCCGTCGTCACCCGGACCACCGCGCGGCCGCTCGCGTCGACCGCCGTCGCCGGCGCCGCCGTCCTGACCCGGTCCGCCGTCCTCCGGGCCGAACGGGCCGTCGACCCCCGCCACGTGCGTCGTGCCGCGAACGCCAAGCGCGCGGCGATCCTGCTCGCACCGGCGCTCGCCGTGACCTCGAGCCTGACGCTCGCCCTGCCGGCGAACGCCGCACCGGAGACGTCGCCGCACGGTTCGGCGGCGGCGACCGCCCCGTACGACGCGCAGTCGTTCACGGTCGCCCGCGACGTCGAGGTCCCGGTCGTGCGGACCGACGGCATCACGACCACCACGACGATCGTGTCCTACCCGACCATCGTCACGAAGTGGGGCGTCACCACGCAGCAGGCCGAGGACGCCATCTCGAAGGTCCTCTCCGCCGGTGGCCAGCGGGCGACGATCGTGTCGACCGCCCTGCAGTACATGGGCGACCCGTACCTCGAGGGCGGCGCGAGCCACACCGGCATCGACTGCTCCGGACTGACGATGGTGGCGTACGCCGCGGTCGGGATCCCGCTCGTGCACTACGTGCCGTCGCAGGACGCGGTCGCCACGACGATCCCCGAGTCCGACGCCCTGCCCGGCGACCTCGTGGTGTTCGACGACGAGGACCACGTCGGGATCTTCCTCGGCGACGGCCTCGTCCTGCAGGCGCCGCACCCCGGCGACCCGGTCGACATCGTGCCCGTGTACCCGAACGCGCACCACTTCGCCCGGCTCCTGCCCGCGGGGGAGTGACCGGACCGCCCACCCGGCCGGACGGACCCGGAGGAGGTGCGCCGCGCCTCCCGACCGGCTGCGTCCCCGGGGAGTTGCACACCTCCCGTAAACTGGAGTGATGGCCACCGAGACCCGCACCCCGTTCGAGGAGCAGCGCTCCGCGCGTCCGCAGGTGCGCCCGCGCACCGAGGGCTGGACGCAGGCGCAGGACTCCGAGGGCCGCCCCCTGCTGCAGTTCGCGTCCCCGAAGCGTGGCAAGCCGCCGGTCCACCTCGCCGACATGACCGTCGAGGAGCGCATCGAGAAGGTCAAGGAGCTCGGCTTGCCGGGCTTCCGGGCCAAGCAGCTGTCGACGCACTACTTCACGCACTACTCGTCGGACCCGGCGACGATGACCGACCTGCCCGCAGCGCAGCGCGACGAACTCGTCGCCGGCATGCTGCCCCCGCTCCTCACCGAGACCCGACGCCTGGCGACGGACAAGGGCGACACGATCAAGTTCCTCTGGAAGCTGCACGACGGCGCCCTGGTCGAGTCGGTGCTCATGCGCTACCCCGGCCGCATCACGCTCTGCGTCTCGTCGCAGGCGGGGTGCGGCATGAACTGCCCGTTCTGCGCCACCGGCCAGGCAGGGCTGACCCGCAACATGTCGACCGCGGAGATCATCGAGCAGATCGTCCGCGCGAACGCCGCCATCGCCGCCGGTGAACTCGGGGGCGACCCGCGCAAGGGCGGGAACGACCGCGTCGACGCCGAGCGCGTGACGAACATCGTCTTCATGGGCATGGGGGAGCCGCTCGCGAACTACAAGCGCGTGATGGACGCGGTCCGCACGATGGTCGCGCCGCAGCCGCACGGCCTCGGCATGAGCGCTCGCGGCATCACGATCTCGACCGTCGGGCTGGTCCCGGCGATCAAGAAGCTCGCCGACGAGAACATCCCGATCACCTTCGCGCTGTCGCTGCACGCGCCGGACGACGAGCTCCGCGACGAGCTCATCCCGGTCAACTCGAAGTGGAAGGCCGACGAGGCGATCGACGCCGCGTACGAGTACTACGCCAAGACCGGCCGCCGGGTCTCGATCGAGTACGCGCTCATCAAGGACATGAACGACCACGCCTGGCGGGCCGACCTGCTCGCCGAGAAGCTCAACGCGCGTGGCCGGGGATGGGTGCACGTCAACCCGATCCCGCTCAACCCGACGCCCGGTTCGGTCTGGACCTCGTCGGAGCCCCACGTGCAGGACGAGTTCGTCCGCCGGCTCAACGCCGCGGGTGTGCCGACGACCCTCCGCGACACCCGCGGCAAGGAGATCGACGGCGCGTGCGGCCAGTTGGCCGCGGCCGAGTAGGCGAGCGGGCGGTCGGCCGTCGGTCGACGACGTCCCGGACGGGAGGCGCGGTGCGGGTTCGCACCGCGCCTCCGGTCGTTCCCGGGGTCGCTCTCGCGCGGCGCACGCGGAGACGCGTCGCGTCCCCGGTCCGTCGGTCCCGGGTCCCGGGTCGCGACGGCCACTCGATCGTCGATGGAGCAGAAGTCGTCGGGTGACCGGTCCGCCCCCGACGTCTCCTGCTCCATCGGCCTCCGCTCCGGACGCCCGGGTACCCCGCGCGATCCGCGAGTCCGCGGGGAAGTCGGGGGACGACACGCCCGGGAGGAAGGCTGGTTCGCTGCACCCCTGAGGCGTGTGTAGAGTAATCACTCGTTGCCGCTGAGGCGGAGAACGGAACGGCCGAATGGTCGCCTCCGAGTCTCCCCCGGGCAACGAACTTCCAGCCTCTCTGATGAGGTCCAGGTTTCTGGGCTGAGTGGGGGGTGCGTCTGGTCCTTGAGAACTCAACAGCGTGCACATTGTCAATGCCAATTTATTGACCCCGTGCCTGGTCGGCTTGCTGACCGGGTCGGAGACAATTCCTTTTGGATTGA